>Ga0206878_10239_pt1 | contig 22045 bp, 22 predicted proteins | sample Alteio_BWOrgCont_8_FD_152621 | JGI IMG/M metagenome (GOLD analysis project Ga0206878, IMG submission 152621) | Enriched cells from forest soil in Barre Woods Harvard Forest LTER site, Petersham, Massachusetts, United States -... | ecosystem: Environmental > Terrestrial > Soil > Temperate forest >... | reverse complement strand
AAACCGCAGGTTTTTTTTTATCGCTGTAGGAAAGCTTGTCGATTGTTCCACTAAATTGATAGTTTTTTTCTATTACGTCTGCTCTAATAGAAAGAAGCAAGCAAACAAAATAAAATAAGGCTGCAATAATTAAATAAATTATCAGTTTTCTTTTTTTCCATATTAATTATTTTACTGGCCAGGTATAACTTACTCCCGCAGAACCTCCTATACCCCAGCCGGTAGTTTACCGATAGCGACACCTATTTGTTAAACTCAATTATTTTGTTTGTTTTGAATTTGATTAATTTGTAAACTTCCGACCCTCTTCTCTTGACTACGGAATCGCCCTCTTCTATTTGATGATCTGTGTTATAGCCAGCACCAATGTAATAATTACTATCGCCTATTGTAATAGTCGGAAATTGTTTGATGTCATACTCAACACGTTTTACTTGGCCCGCAAAATCTCTATTAATGTTTTCAAGGCTCCGCTTGCGATTTCCAATTATGGTGTTAGTAACCATTAAAAAACATATTATTATAAAAACAATTACGACAATAGTAATATCCTTTCTATTAATTTGATATTTTTCTCTCATTGAAGTACATATTTTGATAAAATCTGACCAAACTGTGGTAAAGTGACGGTTGCGCTATCGCCGGCGGAAACGCCGAATGCAAAAGGAGATTTAAGTCCGGCACCTCCTTCTGTTCCAAACCATGTTGTGGTGCCTGGGGAGTCAGTTGATTCCCAAATCCCACCAGCAACTGGTCCAACCCCTGCAGATAAATCCTTACCACTTCCTAAAAGCCCAGCCATTGTGGCATTTCTTGCGTCTCCATAATACCATCCTCTTTCTTCTGTTGCAGAAACTCCTATGTCAAATCCAGCCCTTACTGAACCGGATAAAAGCACATTCCCTTTTCCGGCATCTTTACCCCTTGTTAGAAATATTGCTTTCACACTAACGTTAAATCCAACGCCAACAACGTCGCTGACGGTTAGATTTAATCCTATTTCGTCGGGTATAATTGCTCTGGCAAGTGGACTATTCCACAATCCACTTAACAGGCTTTCATCCTGTTGATAAGTTGGTGGTGCTCGGCGTCTTCCGAGATCAACGTACACGATGCTTGCACTATTACCATCTTCTGTTGTAGGACTTCCATCGCTGTTACGGCACCACAAAACTCCCTGTATAAGGCCCGACATACTTCCCGTATCAACCCATTGGCCCAAAGCAACTGTCTTGTTGTAGGTCCCAGCTGCCTTGTGGTAACTTCTTGCAAAACCACTCTGCCCCCACGCATCAAACTGGCTTAAGTAGCTCGCTCCCGCTTGAAAAGCCTGGCTGTCAGTTAGCCAGAGAATTTTGTTGTCACTATCGCTAACATCATAATTGTCATGGAGGCCGTTACTTAATTGACTGACCAGGAAATTCCAGTTTGCCTGTGATACATTACCCAGCGGATCATTCAACATCACTGGGTTATCAACTGCATATTGGTAGGTGCTCATGCTTTCCGCACTTTCCGGCGTAGGGTCTACGGCTATCCAACGGCCTATCGCCGCATCGTAATTGCGGTAAAAGGTTTGCATGTAATCGGGTAAATTACCGAAAGTATTTTGCCACTCGGAGCCGCCGTTGTATAAATGGCTATTAACATTGGTGGGTGTACTAACCGGGTTGTCGCCAGTAATTCGCCAAACGGGGAGTAGCTGTTTTCCTGTTCAATGGCTATGGCGCCGCTCCCGTTATCCTGGAAACTAAAACGGGCATTTCCCTGCTGGTCCAAAGTTGAGATTGTGAAAAACCTGGATTTGTGATTGACTAAAAAAAGCTGTCCGGCTCATGGTGAGAGGTTTAAGTAAAACTAATTTGTACACGATTAGATAAAACAATATTAATAATCTGCTTTCAAAAAAGCAACTTTATCTGAAAGTTTATTTCCACAATAGAAAATTATTTTACCGTCTCAAAATAGATTTCCATGATTAGTTTTTTGCTGTCCTCTTCGCTTGCTTTTGCCTTAACGGTCCTGAATATGACCGATCGTGGAACGCCTATATTTTTTGTGGATTGTAACAGGTTGAATACTTTGGCCAGGGCAAAATAGTCGCCTTCGAAATCCAGTTTTTGGATAATGAAGGTGTCGTTGTGGTAAATGGGGTCCTGGGTGGGGACTTCGCTTAGTTTTACGTTCTCTTTTTCGGCAATAGAGGCAATGGCGCTGATGGTGTTGCTGCGGAAGATGGTGGTGTCTGTTTTATACAGGCTGATGATCTGGTCGAGGTTGTGGCTTTTGCGTTCGAGGTATGCGGGCTGGTTGACAGCCCCGTTCGCCTGGGCCAGTTCTTTTTGCAGCCGGCCGTGCAATTGCCAGGCTTCGATGGTACGCTTAAAGGCCAGCTGGTAACTGACAATTAGCAGCAGTATTGATCCGGCGACCAGTAAGTATTCTTTCTTTAGCATCAATTTCTTCAGCATTTCAATAGGTAATGGTTATGGTGAACTGCCCTGTATTTAATTCGCTGTTATAGGTATAGCTGTCCAGCTGGATATTTTTTATCCAGGCTTTGGTTTTCACCCTGGCGATCCATTCATTTACCGGGATGATCTTTTCGGAGTTGCCGCTGATCCGGATCTGCCGGTTGTAAAAAGCAAGTGATTTTTGTATACGGGTGGTAACCAGGTCGATGGGGTTCATCGCCACTTCTTTCCAGGTAAGTTCCGGCGGCAGCAGGGCGGCTGCCTGGTCGATGAGGGCGGCTTTATTGATGCCTCCCTCCCAGCCCAATACCTGTACCAGGCTGTCTTTTTGTTTGATCTGCTGGGTAAGCGACTGGATATCCGTGGTGCTTTGGGCGGTCAGACTGGCCTGTGTTGCCAACGCGCTGTTGGAGGAGCCCAGCCAGGAAAAGAGGGCAAAGTTGAACAGCAGCAACAGGAATAAAACAGTTAATACTATGAGGCCCTGGGCCTTTAACTTATTATCAGCCAATTTTTGACTGAATGCGGTTTGCAGGGCAGGGACTTCCGCGATGATGGAATCCAGTTTTGATGCCAGGACGAGTTGAAATGCGGCAGCGTAGGGAATGATGAGTTTTTCGTTGATGCCTTCGATATCGACTTTTAGCGCGAAGGGGCTTTTGGCAGCTTCATCATACCGGATGTCGGTCCAGTTCGCCTGTTCATCGCGTAAAATGATATTGCCGTTGAAGACCATTTCGCCCTCATAAATATTCAGCTGGGAGACAATGTGCTGAACCGGGAAGGGGCCAAGGCTAAGTGTCAAGGGAACAAACCCCAGTTCGGTGATGGCACTGATCCACTTTTCGGCGTCCGCCCTGCGGATAACCGAAACAAACGATTTATCGCCGGATATGAAATTTTGAACATAAAAATCATCGGGGTTGGCATTGGGCAATAGCAGATTGAAATTCCCGGCATTGACTTCGTTTGTTTTTTCGATCTTTTTGTTTAGGATTCCTCTGCCGGACAGATTAAGGGCGACGAAGCTTTTGGACGGGAGGTGTTTCTTTAGTTCATCCAGGCTGGTTTCTTCCGGAACCTTTTTGGTGATCTCCAGCTGCTTGTTTGCTACCGTAACGGCACATAAACTCACCGACAGCGATCCATCCGCATGTACGTGGATGCTGATGCCGGCAGCCTGGTTGATCCGGTAATATTTTTCCAGTAGGGACATAGTCGGTCAGCGCAAAATCGTTGGTTTGATAAACAATACGGTAATTACTTTGGAAGCAGTTTTCGTCCGGCTGCTGAATATCCATTTCAGTATGGGTATGCGGGACAGGATCGGGATCCCGGAACTGGTCAGGTCGTTTTCCGTCCGTTCTATCCCGCCCAGCAAAATCGTATCATCGCTATGGACCCGCAAGCTGCTGGTAAACTGGCTGATAGACTGCGGCGGTGGCGAACCGTCGGTAGGTATTGACGTAAAATCAGAGATCGTCACGTTAATAGCCAGTGTGACCTGGTCGTTGCCGGAAACCACCGGTTTCATTTCAACCGAAAGGTCTGCCTCTACGGGCGTGTAAACGTTGGTAAAGACCGACGCAGCGGTCGTGGTGCTGGGGTAGAGGTTCTGGGTGGTGTTTTTGTAGTACAATTTATTGCCGATACTCATTTTTGCCGAATGCCCGTTGAGCGCGGTAAGTTTTGGCACCGCCCGTACTTCCGCATTATTGTTTGATTCCATCGCCTGTATAGTAGCATAAAAATTGGGGACCACATGCCCGAGGTTAATGGAGGTAAGCTTACCCAGGCTGTTTAAAAAACTGTTTATCCCGCTGGCGCTCGCCGTAAAGTTGACGCCCGACAATATCGTGCCGCCGGTTTTGACGCTGTCGGATACCCCGGCTGAAATGCCTGTCGCAATGGTATTGGTTCTGTGGAAATCGATCATGGTCACCTCGATCAGCACCACGGGAACCAGTTCGTCCAGTTGGGTGATGATGCTCGCAACGTCACGTGTATCGGCAGCGGACCCGGACAGCAACAAGGTATTCTGTTCCTTGAACTCTTTGATCTCGATATTTCTTTTGAACTCGGCCGGGATCATTGCTACGATGGTATCGATGGAGCGATTTTGGAGATGGATGGCTTTAAAATCTTTCAGCCCGCTCAGTTTGCTGTCCCCTATCAGGAAAACGCCGTTATCCGCCTGGAAGGTATAGCTGGTTCCTTTGAAAAGGATATCCAGGAAGGTTTCATACGTTACATCTTTGACGTGAATGTCAATAGCCCCTTTCAGATCAGAATACAAAGCATAATTCTTATTGCACTCCTGGGAAGCTTCTTTAACCAGGTTGACGATCGGCGCGTTGACGGCATCTGCCGAAACGAGTTTCTGCCCGTTGACGGTCCGGCTGTAAACACCCGCCTGTCCGCCGCTTCCGGCAGGGGCAGCCGGTTTAAATGCCTTCCGGATCGCTGTTCCATTATCTCCGTCTACGTAGAGCTCCTCATTATCGTCCAGCGGCTGAAAGAGGTAAAAATCATCCTTGGTCTTTACCATTTTTATATTGTTGGTAAAGGCTGTTTTGTCCAGCGCCGTTTCAAACGGGGCGGCCTCAATATAGCCGCTGACCAGTTTGCTGTTTAAGGAAGCCGGGACGATCACATTTTTGCCGGACAGCTGCGATACTTTTTTGGCAACGGCGGTCAGCGTATCGTTATCCAGGGAAAGGGAAAGGGTGTTGTTTGCGGCGATGTATTTCGCATGGATCTCTTTTACGGGTGGTTTCACCACAATGGTTGGCGTATCGTAACTTGTCACATAAATGATGGCGCCGGTGGTACTGATATCCAGGTTATATTTTTTTGCCAGGAAAACCAATATATTTTCGGCGGTCACCCCCGTCATATTGTCGGTAACCGCAAAGCTTAATTTCGGATCGACGCTGATATTTAAATTATTGATACTGGCAATGCCGGCAAGATACTGCTGGATGGAACCGTTGATCTGCAGCTGCACGTTCTGTTTTAGGCCAGGCAAGCTCGCCGACAAACTGTCGAGCCGGTGCTGGAGCACCTGGAGCCTGTTTTGCTGTGCAAAAAGCAGGCCCGGGCTCAGCCAAAAAAAACACCAGAAAAGGATTGGGGTAAGCTTTTTTATCATATAAGGTCTAGTAATTGAATAAAAGAGGGTAAATCTCTTCTATCGTCGTTCTCCCATCGTTAAATAAATTAAATGCATTTTCTGCTAATGTATGTATTCCCCGGTCATTTAAAAGCTGCTGAATATACATATTGCCGTTTTTTATTTCAAAGGCCAGGTCCTGGTCTATCGGTATCACTTCATACACCGCCTTTCGGCCTTTATACCCGGTGTAATAGCATTGTTCGCAGCCCCGCGCCACAAAATGATGGCTGACTTTGGCATAAGGTTTAAATTGCTTCGGGTACAATCCGTCATTGAAAGGTTTTTCTTCTTTACAGTGAGGGCACAGTAACCGTACGAGGCGTTGCGCCGCCGTCGTGTTCAGCGTGCTGGCCACAAGGAAGGGCGGTATGCCCATATCGATCAGGCGGGACACCGTTCCCCAGGCCGAGTTGGTGTGTATGGTCGATAACACGAGGTGGCCGGTAAGGGCTGCCCGGATAGCCATATTCGCCGTCTCCGTATCCCTGATCTCCCCCACCATGATCACATCCGGGTCCTGCCGCAAAAACGTGCGCAATGCCGCTCCAAAGGTCAGGCCGATCGACTCCTTGAGCTGCACCTGGTTGATGCCCTCCAGCGTATATTCCACCGGGTCTTCAATGGTCAGGATATTCCGCGTTTCCTTATTCAGCAGCTTTAACGTCGCGTATAAAGTGGTGGTTTTACCAGAGCCGGTCGGTCCGCTGATCAGTAGGATGCCGTTCGGACGCTTAGCCCCCTGTAAATAATTGTCCAGGTCGAAGGGCGAGAAGCCGAGCGTATTCAGGTCGATTTCGGTTGCGTCGTTGTTCAGCAAACGCAGTACCACTTTTTCGCCGTGCAACGTCGGCAATATCGATACCCTGATGTCAAACTGCTGCTCCTGGTGTTTAAAGTTGATTCGGCCGTCCTGCGGCAGGCGCTTTTCGGCAATATCCAGGTTCGAAAGTATTTTTACTTTATTGATCAATGCCGGGTATTCCTCGCGCTTTAACAAATAGCGCTCCACCATCATGCCGTCGATCCGTATCCTCACCCTGCATTTATTTTCGTAACTTTCAATATGGATATCGCTGCTTTTTAAGTTCTTGGCCTCGCCGATCAGGCTCATCAGAAAATCGTCTTCGTGGTGGTTGATCTGCAGCTGCACCGACCCTTGCGCCGCATTGTCCTTAATATAGTATTTGGATAGCAGCCGGGCGATCTGAACCGCAGGTACCGGCTTCAATTTTACCGGCATCCCCAACAGGATCTCCAGTTCGGAAGATAAGGTGATTTGATCTGCTCCCTCTTCACAATAAAGCGAAAAATGCGCCGGGGTTTTGTTCTCGGGCAGGATACGGTAATGCCAGGCCTGGTCTTTTTTTAGCCAGTGGATATTTTCTGTTTCTAAAACAATATCTTCCGTCAAATTCATCTGTGAATAAGATTTAAAACCCAGGCATCGTCCGTTAAATTCAGATGAAGCCAGTACCAGTCCAACATTAGTAACACACTTAAACACACAGCTTGCAAACCTGCAAGCGGTATGTGCTTGTTTTTGCATCTCACGAATACCTGCCAAATCACCCACACCAAAAGCGAACCTATCAGGCTTACGATATAAAAAAACAAAAAGCTAAAAACCGACAGATAAAACGCAACACACAGAAGCAGCAGAATATCGCCCCAACCTAACAATTCTTTCGTTATATTTATCCAATGCCTGTTTTTCAGGGAAAAATAAAGCGACAATATCAAAAACTGCAGTAGAAGAAATGAGCAACTAATTAAACCCGTTTGCCCGATATCCTCAAAAGAACGATGTTTTTTGAACAGATCTTCGGTAAGTAACAAAAGCAGCAAAACGGGAAACAGGAACCAATAAACAGACCTCACCCGCAAATCCTGGACAAAGATCAAAAACAACACCGCAACGATGAGTATTTCCGGCAGCACTTAATCGGGTGTTACTTCTTTTGGAATACCATCCTGGGAAATCTCCCAAACATTAAAAACGCCATTGCCGTTAAAATCGACCACGGCGGTGGCCCGCGCAGTAAAGGTGGTGTTCGTGGAACTCACGATCTCGATACGGTAATTGGCACGTCCGTCCGTACCGTCCGTCACCAGTTTGTCCTGCAAAAAGCCCAGCTCACCCAGGTCTTTTGAATATTTTGAATGTTCGTAAAAGTAATTTTGCTCCAAAGTTTGCACGTGTGCTAACTGTGTTTTTGCTTCCAGGCTCTTCGCCCGCGTGATCAGGGGCAGTAAATTCGGCAATGCCAGCATGACCAGGATACCGATAATCACCAGTACCACAAGTATTTCCGTCAGGGTATAAGCTTTTAATCGCTTTTTGAGTAAGGTTTGATTGAATTTCATGTTAAATAATCGACCTAATCTAATTACTTAAATGGAATGTAGCAAAAAAGAATTGAATTTAAAGAAAGATTCTTCTTTTTCCGGAACGCTTTCAGTGCTGTCTTGGCATTCGCTCCGTCGCCGTCTCCCCGTACCGGCGGGGCCTAACCGCCATTCGTCAAAAACATTACGCCAAAGGCCCCAGGCAACACATTCAGCAACGCATATTGATGTTTATCCAGCTTCATAAAGCAAAATAAAATGAATTTTCACTTATCTACCGCTAAGTAAGACCAGGCATTCCTATCTTTAACTCATTCAACGCGGCACCCGCCGTGATTGTGATAAGGTTTAGGTTGAAAGTGACCGAAGAAATAGTCATAAGTTACTAACAATGAGTATTTTAATTGTCGATATGAGACGTTGTAGGGCGTTGTTTTAGATGCCTACTTGCCGATGCAAAACCGGCTAAAAATATTCTCCAGCAGATCGTCCGTTGTAACAGCTCCGGTAATTTCGCCTAGGTAGTGCAGGGCCAGCTTAATATCCATGGAAAGAAAATCAGACGTTATTGTATCCATCCCGCTAAGAACTCTCACCAATGCTTCTTCGGTCTTTTGCAAGGCTTCCAGGTGGCGGATGTTGGTTACCAGTGTTTCGTCTCCGGTTAGTTTGTCTTTTATCGCCGATTGATATATCCGCTGTTTTAATTCGTCTATATGAAGCTTTTCTTTGGCGGAGACGGCGAGGAAGTCCGGAAGTCCGAAAGTCCGGAAGTCTGGAAGACGGGCATTTTCATTATCTAAAAGGTCGATCTTATTTGCTATGGCAATAATGGTGATCCCTGGCTTTTGGAGGCTCGCAATATCTTCTTTCAGTTCTTCAGCGCCGAGTTGTTCTGCATCAAAAACATATACCAGTAGGGCCGACTGGCTGATCTTTTCCATAGTGCGCTGCACCCCTATCTGTTCAATAGCATCGGTAGCTTCACGTATGCCGGCGGTGTCTATCAGCCTGAAATTGATGCCATTAATATTCAGTATTTCTTCAATGGTATCGCGGGTGGTGCCCGGGATATGGCTCACAATAGCGCGTTCCTCGTTCAGCAGCGCATTTAATAATGTCGATTTTCCCGCATTGGGCCTGCCTGCAATAACTGTGTTTACGCCTTGTTTTATGGCGTTGCCGAGTTCAAAAGAACTGATCAAACTACTGATGACCCTATTTATTTGCAGGATTAACTTCTTCAACTGGTCGCGGTTGGCAAATTCTACGTCTTCTTCGGCAAAATCCAGTTCCAGTTCAATCAGCGAAGCAAATTGCACCAACTGATCGCGCAGGGTTTGCAGCTGGCTGCTAAAGCCGCCACGCAACTGGTTTAAGGCCGCCTGTTGCGATGCTTTTGAGTTGGAGGCAATCAGGTCGGCTACGGCTTCGGCCTGCGACAGATCAAGCTGACCGTTTAAAAACGCCCTCAATGTAAATTCCCCCGCCTTCGCGGATCGCGCCCCTTTTTTAATGAGCAGTTTGATAATTGACTCAATGATATAAGCTGAGCCGTGGCAGGATATCTCCACCACATTTTCGCGGGTGTATGAGCGCGGCGCGATAAATAACGAAACCAATATCTCATCCAAAACAACCTCGCCGTCCGCTATGCTGCCAAAGTGAATGGTATGCGATGCCTGTTTGGTTAAATCCTTCCCTTTAAAAACGCTGTTAGCTATGGTGATGGCGTCAGGCCCCGATAAACGGATGATCCCGATGGCGCCGGTTCCGTTTGGCGTCGCCAGGGCTACTATGGTTTCGTTGTTATTGGTCATTAGTCATTGGGTCATTGGTCATTGGATAGTTCGGCAATGATTTTAACCATGTTGCAAAAGTCGCTATTTCGATGCATTCTTCCTAAGTCATATTTTTGTCTGAAATATCTGCAAACATTACTCAACTTTGTAATAACTTAACGCCCCGCTTACAATGAACCAATGAACCAATGAACCAATGAACCAATGAACCAATGAACCAATGAACCAATGAACCAATGACCTCCACTCCATTTGATTTTGTACTGGATTACCTGCCGGATAGTATCATCCTTAAAAAAATGTTCGGCATGCACTATATCTACCTGGGCAAAAGGATCATGCTGATATTACGGAAGCGCCCCAACGAACCGGAGTTGAACGGGATTTGGGTGGCTACAAACAAAAAGCATCACGACAACCTGAAAAACAGCATTCCCGAATTGGGCACTTTTTTTATTAATGACGACGAACGACACGGTAACTGGTTGTTCTTAAAAGATGACGCCGAAGACTTTGAAAGCGCCGCCATAAAAATTTGTGACCTGATACAGCACGGCGACCAAAGAATTGGCAGGCCAACAAAAAAGCCGCCTGTTGCTTAGTGCAAAAACTTTTTCACCTTTTAGCTTTCGCCTTTCAGCTTTCACCTCTTTAACCCTACCTTCGCCAAACTTATGGTAACTTTTTTTGAAGCTTCGCTCGATACTATTTCGGTGCATCACGTTGGCAACCAGGCAGCAAGTGAAATGTATTCACTCTCCGATCACCCCCTCGAATTAAAGGACGATATTATCCCAAACCTGTTGATGCAGTATTTTTTGCGTCCGTTTGAAAAAGCAAACGAAGTCTATCACCTCACGCACAGTAGCGGCGACTTGAGCCTAAACGAACTGCACCGCTTTGTCACCGACGTTTTTGCGGACAAAGAGAAATTCCATGAAACATCGGAGCAAATAGCCAAACACCTGTATAAAGTTGCTAATCACCCTAATATAAAGGGCGGTGAGTTGTATGTGGTGTACTTTAAAAAAGTACAGATTGAAGGGAACCCGCTGGATGCCATTGGTATTTTTAAATCGGAAAACAAGGAAACGTACTTAAAGGTTTACCCTGATAAAGGCGGTTTCCAGGTAGATTACGAGGAAAACGCCATCAATATCAATAAACTGGACAAAGGCGTATTGATCTTTAACATCGAAAAAGAAAACGGATATAAGGTGGTGGTGATTGATAAAACCAACAGTGGCCAGGATGCTGCTGTTTATTGGAAAGACCAGTTTTTGCAATTAAAGATCCGTAACGACAGCTTTAACCAAACCAGCAACGCCCTGGGCATCTACAAAAACTTTGTTACCCAAAAACTGGATGACGAGTTTGAAATGAGCAAGGCCGATAAAATTGACCTGCTGAATCGCAGCATGAAATATTTTAAAGAAAAAGATACTTTTGATATGGATGAGTTTACCGGCGAAGTGATCGGCAACCCGCAGGCCATTGAATCATTTAAAAACTTTAAAAACCAGTACGAACAGGAATTCGACAGCCCCATTGCGGATACTTTTGAGATCTCAGATAACGCCGTAAAAAAACAGGCCCGGGTTTATAAAAGCGTGTTAAAACTGGATAAAAATTTCCATATCTATATCCACGGCGATAAAGAGCTGATTGAAAAGGGCTTCGATGAAGGCAAGCACATGAACTATTATAAGGTTTATTTTAAGGAGGAGAATTAGTTGATTGGGTTGATTATTTTTTGGGGATTTCACCGATTAAAGGTTGATTTCACCGATTTTTTGCATTGTTTGCTTTTACCAGGATAGTTCAATTATCAGGAAGATCAGTTTCGAATTTGTGTTTTAAGTCCTGGTGTATTTCTTCCCAATCGCGGGCTGTTGTTTTACCTTTGATAAAATCCTGCTGGGTTTGCAGGAAGCTTTGAATTTTTTCTTCGGAAAAAATATAGTCCTTTGTATTTATTTTTTTGGTCGTTTTGGCCATTACCAAATTTAGCGACTTTTAAATTATCTTTGAATAAAATACTGCAAAATGATCATAGAAAGAAATAGCAAAGAAGTAATAATAAGATTACCTGCTTCTATAAATACAGATGATTTGCAGGATTTTATTGATTATACCCGATATAAAGAACTCACCTCCAAAAGTAAAGCCACGCAAAAGGGAATTGACGATCCCGCAGACGAAATAAACAAGAACTGGTGGGCAGAAAACAGACAACGTTTTATTAATGAAAACAAAATTATTGTTGATACATTCGATAAAATCGGTGAAATCACCCTATAATCGGTGTAATCGCAAAAAACAAAATCGGTGAAATCACCTCCAATAATCGGTGAAATGCCAAAAACTAAAATTTCTCCTCAATCCCCAACGCAAACAGCGCAAAATCATATTTAACAGGATCAAGCGAATCAAATTCCCTCAATCGTTCAGTAAGTTCAATGGCGGTTTGCCAGTCGGTTTGTTTGCGGGTGATGAGGTTGAGTTTGCGGGCTACACGGTCAACATGCAGATCGCAGGGGATTATGAGGTCGGCGGGTTTAATGTGGTTCCAGATCCCGAAATCAACGCCGCAATCGTCCTTGCGTACCATCCAGCGTAAAAACATATTCAATCTTTTGCAGGTGGATTTCTGCGAGGGCGAGGAGATATGTTTTTTTGTACGATGGGGATAATCGGGCAAGGAGAAAAAGTACCTGCGAAAGTAGTTCAGCGCGTTTTCGACCGGGCTTGCGGAAAGGGCATTGGCGTTAATATCGCGCGCAGAAGTTCCTTCGCTATCGCTCGGGATGACATGGGCGCTTGAGGGAATAAATGCTGATTCTAATGATTCGTGTTGCAAGTAATGATGCTTGAAGAATGAGATGAAATAAAGGGTATCCACATCGTTAAAAGTGCGGTGTTTAAACTTAAGCAGCTTTTTAAGGTCGGGCTCTTCATGATTCATGATAAAATCATAGGGTGCGCCGTCCATCAGTTTGATAAGCTCATGGCATTTATTAATGATGGTAACCCGCTGTCCCCAGGCCAGTACCGATGCCCATAAGCCCATGATCTCGATGTCCTGTTGTTTGACAAACAGGTGGGGAATGGATACTGGATCGTTGGGAATAAATTCAGGGCGGTTGTATTGAACGACTTTTGAATCGAGAAAGGACTTAATATTTTCAATCATCGGAATAATCTCCTGATGTCATTGCGAGCGCAGCGTGGCAACCGCGAACTATGCTATACAACTTGCAAGTCCGATATGCATAGTTCGCGATTGCTTCGTACCTCGCAATGACAAGTTTGTCTACTGTTTTGTGTATTATCCCAGCGCTTGTTCCAAATCCTCCAACAAATCCTCCACATCTTCTACGCCTACACTAAAACGCAACAGGTTATCCACGACGCCAACTTTTTCCCGTTCGGTTTTCGGAATGGATGCGTGCGTCATGGTTACCGGGTGGTTTACAAGCGATTCTACCCCACCCAGTGACTCGGCCAGGGTAAAAACTTTAAAGGATGATGCTACTTTAAAAGTTTCCTGCAGACCGGCGTCTTTTAGCGTTATAGAGATCATTCCGCCAAAATCGCGCATTTGTTTTTTGGCGACATCGTGGTTAGGATGATCGGTAAAGCCCGGCCAGTATATTCTATCTACTTTTGGGTGCGTCTTTAGATATTCGGCTATTTTGCGGCCGTTTTCGCAATGAGCTTTCATGCGCAGGTGCAGGGTTTTTATGCCGCGCAATACTAAAAAGCTGTCCATTGGGCCGGGTGTGGCGCCACAGGCATTGTAAATAAACCAAAGCTTTTTATACAGTTCTTCGTCATTTAACATTAATGCGCCCATCACCACATCGCTGTGGCCGCCAATGTATTTGGTTACAGAGTGCATTACGATGTCTGCACCCATATCTATCGGGTTTTGCAGGTAAGGCGAAGCAAAAGTGTTATCAACCACTAAAAGCAGGTTTTTCTCTTTGCTGATCGTCCCTATCGCTTCAATATTAACAATTTGCATGGTCGGATTGGTCGGCGTTTCAATCCAGATCAGTTTGGTTTTATCGTTAATATACTCCCTGATGCTATCCGGCCTGGAAAGATCGATAAAATGAAACTTGATGCCATAATTAGCAAATATTTTGGTGAACATGCGGTATGATCCACCGTACAGATCGTTGCCGGTGATTACCTCATCGCCGGGCATCAGCAGTTTCATCACGGCATCGGTAGCGCCCATTCCGCTGGAGAAAGCGAGACCGAATTGCGCATTTTCCAAAGCGGCTAAACAGCCTTCCAGGGCCTTACGCGTGGGGTTGGTGCCACGCGAGTATTCAAACCCCTTGTTATCCCCCGGCGATTTCTGCCAGTAAGTTGATGTCTGGTATATCGGCGTCATTACCGCGCCGGTTGACGGATCAGGTTCTTGTCCGGCATGTATAGCTTTAGTTGCGAATTTCATAACCCCCTAGCCCCCTAAAGGGGGAACTTTTGATTTTCTACCGCCCCTAAACGGTTGAAATGTTATTAATATCCTTTTAGGGAAGGATTAAGGGTGCGCCAATTCAAAAACTCCCCCTTTAGGGGTTTGGGGGGTTAGTACGCCCTTGCAAAAATCACCCGTTGACTACTCGGTTTCCCAGTCAAAATACACTTTCCTTCCTCCTGCTTATTATTTAAAGGGATGCACCGGATTGTCGCTTTCGTTTCGTCTTTTATTTGTTGCTCGGTTTCGGCTGTGCCGTCCCAATGGGCGGACAAAAAACCCGGCTCTTCATCAAGCATGCGTTTAAATTCGTCGTAACTGTCCACCTCGGTGGTATTCTCCGACCGGAATTTTAGCGCTTTTTGATATATGTTTTGCTGAATTTCTTCCAGCAAGGCCTCTATTTTTTCAGCCAAACCTTCCTGGGCTACAGTTTCCTTGGTTTTGGTATCGCGGCGGGCCAGTTCAACCGTACCGTTTTGCATATCGCGGCTGCCGATGGCTACGCGCAAAGGCACACCCTTTAACTCATATTCGGCAAATTTCGCGCCCGGGCGGTGAGTATCGCGTTTATCAAACTTAACGGAGATATTTTTTGCTTTCAATTCCGCAGTGAGGCCTTTTACGTATGCTGCAATGTTTTCCAGTTCTTCCTCATGCTTATATATCGGAACCACAACTACCTGTATGGGCGCTAATTTTGGCGGCAATACCAGTCCGGCGTCATCCGAATGCGCCATAATGAGCGCACCGATCAACCGTGTTGATACGCCCCACGAGGTTGCCCAAACATAATCGAGCTTATTTTCTTTATTGGTGAATTTTACGTCGAACGCTTTTGCAAAATTCTGCCCTAAAAAGTGCGATGTTCCGGCCTGCAGCGCTTTTCCATCCTGCATCAGAGCCTCGATGCAGTAGGTATCCAAAGCGCCGGCAAAACGTTCGTTTGGTGTTTTTTTGCCTTTAACTACCGGCAGGGCCAGCCAGTTTTCGGCGAAATCAGCATAAACGCCCAGCATTTGCTCGGTTTCGGCAATAGCTTCTTCGGCGGTAGCGTGGGCGGTGTGGCCCTCCTGCCATAAAAACTCGGTGGTGCGTAAAAACAGGCGGGTACGCATTTCCCAGCGCACTACATTGGCCCATTGGTTAACCAAAATGGGCAGGTCGCGGTACGATTGTATCCAGCCTTTATAAGTATTCCAGATAATGGTTTCCGAGGTCGGGCGCAAAATCAATTCTTCTTCCAGTTTGGCCGTTTCATCAACCACTACCTGTCCGTTCTCATCGGTTTTTAACCGATAGTGGGTAACCACGGCGCATTCCTTGGCAAAGCCTTCCACATGGCTTGCTTCTTTCGAGAAAAAAGATTTCGGGATCATCATGGGGAAATAAGCGTTCACATGCCCGGTTTCTTTAAACATGCTATCCAGTACCGATTGCATTTTTTCCCAAATGGAATAGCCATACGGTTTAATGATCATGCACCCTTTTACCGGCGAATATTCGGCCATATCGGCCTTAATTACCAAATCGTTATACCACTGCGAATAATCTTCTTCTTTGCTTACAACCCCTTTGCTCATATATTTTAAAATAGAATTAAGCTGTTTTGATGATAACAGCCGCCAAATTTATAAATTAATATGGTCTGAACCGGAATCAGACAGATTTTTTAGACTTTCTGGCTTGATTTTGTAAAACGCAATTCGAAAAAATCCTTCATCTACAAAATACAAGGGCAAACCCGTTAAATTATTTTAAATACCGTGTAAACTCAATCCCGAATTAATCAGTAAAAAGGTAAACTTTTTTCAGGACGTGATACCGTTCCAAAAAAAACGGTTTTTCAGAACGGTTGATTATCAGTCGTTTAGCAAGGTTTTGTATTTTGTTGAAAATGGAATCAACTGATAATGAGCGTGTTTCACAATGTACCGGGTGTTCCGCCGAAAAAAATGGAACGCTTGGGCGTTTGGCGCTGTCCGTTAGTACACTTTTGGTTTAAAAATATTCGTTAATTGCGCCGTCTCTCTAATTTAACCTTATTAAGCTTAAATCATTTAATGCGCCTGTGCTGCGCAAAATCCCTGTTCAGTCAAGATATTTTCGAATTTGATCGCCATCTTTGCAGGCTATGCCCATAATCCCTCTCATCAGCGAAAAATTTACCGGCGTTATCTGGCGAATGGAGATCGACGACCTTAGGGGAGTCTTATTTTTGGAGGTGCGAAACAATGAAGACCGGAAAGTAAGTTTTGGCGCAATCAGCCTGGCCAGCGGGAAGGTGTTGTTTAAAGACCTTGTTACGCCGGAAAGATGGCTTACCGGTATAGAAGCCGCGTACGACGGCGTGGTGTTACTCCACTTTTACCAAACAGAAACCGGCCCCACACACAAGGGGCTAATGGCTATTGATGGCGAAACCGGCAAAGTTTTATGGAGTAATTATTCTGTTACGTTCGACCATTTATGCGATAAAGGACCGGTTGTTTATGACGCAAGAATGCATCCGCGCAAATATTTTTTTGCGGATGCTAAAAGCGGTGCAACAACCCGCCTTTATGAACCGTCTGTTAACCAGGCGTTAAAAAATAATGTGGTTGTGCCTAAGCTGATCCCGGCGGATGAGCTGCCGGTAAAATTGTTCCCATTTCATCCGTACGGAAATGCGGTGCATTATCTTGAGTACAATAATTTCAGAATTGTATCTTTGCACGCGCTAAAAGGGGGACAATTGTGCCAGCGGCTTTACATTTTTGATGCAGGCGATGCCGGCAACTACGCGGAGGTTTACGACGATTTATTAAATGAGGGGATACAAAAAATGCAGCCGGAGGCGTTTATATTGCACAAAAATCATTTAATTTACATGAAAAACATGTCGGAACTTAAAGTTTTATCCCTATAAACTATTGATTTGAAATTTATTATGAAGTTTAAGATTCTATTGCTCACGCTATCGTTATTTACATTTTCTATATCGCTTTTTGCAAAACCCGTGATTGACTCTGTTGGCGTAAAAAACAACGACGGCAAAAAAATGATCCTGTTTAAAGTTAAATCTGGCGACACATATTATTCTATAGGTCGGCGTTACCATGTTAAACCAGAGTCGCTAATGAAATATAACGGCAAGAAAAAGGCGGTGCTTTCTATAGGCGCTGTTGTTGAAGTGCCAACTGAAATACCTTATAAAAAATCGGCTAAACAGGATGAATCGGCAGAGACGCCGAAAAAAGGAAGCAAAAAAGTAAATGAAGAAACCGCCGACGCACCAAAAAAAGAAACCAAAAAGGAAAAAAAGCTAAGACTGGCGAAAGAAGCCAAGGAAGCCCGCGAAGAAAAAAAGCATAAGCACCACCAGGACAGCACTACTGATGAATCGCAAACTGCCGACCAAACAACACCTCCGGAGCGGGTAGTGGTACAACCCGCACAGCAGCCGGTACAACAGCCGGCAGTTCAGCAAGCTGCACCTGTAGACAATACGCCGCCTACCCAGTACAAAGTTTCGGCAGGCGAAACCTTATATGCCATTAGCAAACGGTTTAATACTACGGTTGATGACATTACCAAATTAAACAATTTAAGCTCCACAAATTTAGTTCCGGGTCAGGTGCTGCTCGTAAGATCGGGCGGACAGGCAACGGTTCAGCCTCCGGCTGCTAATACACCGGTAGCAAAACGCGATTCCACCACGGCGGTGCCTGCGGGGACAACTGTAATGGTACCTGTTAACAAAGATAGCGCGCTGAATGCCGAACGCCGTTTAAATGCAAACCGCTATGGCTTATTTGAGAAAAACGAAAAAGGCGTTGCTACATGGATTGACGATCCGAGCCTTGATTCCAACAAAAAACTGGTATTGCACCGCAGCGCTCCGATAGGCACAGTAATAAAAATTACCAACCCTATGACCAACCGCACTACCTTTGCAAAGGTAGTTGGCCGTTTTACCGAAACCGAAGCAACAAAAGATGTTATTATTGTGATGACCAAAAATGTTGCCGATTCGTTAGGTGCGCTGGATAAACGTTTTCATGTGGACATTAGCTACGGTAGCCCGAATGAATAAACCGTTTATCATCGGTATAGCCGGTGGAACCGGCTCGGGGAAAACCTTTTTTTTAAAATGTTTCCTGGAGCATTTTAGCGAAGACGAAGTTTGTTTGGTATCACAGGATGACTATTATTTCCCGGTGGCCCATAACATGACGAAGGAGGAGAATATGTTATATAATTTCGACCTGCCCTCCACTATTGATCATGAACATTTAGAGGCGGATATTGAAAGCCTTGTAAATGGCCAAACTATCCAAAAAAAGGAATATACCTTTAACAACCAGGATATTGTGCCGAAAATGCTGGAAATAAAACCGGCGCCAATCCTGATTGTGGAGGGTTTATTTATTCTTCACTTTAAAAAAATAGCATCATCGCTCAACCTTAAAATATTTATTGAGGCCGACAACGATATTGCCCTTGGCCGGCGCCTCAAACGCGACCTGGTGGAACGCGGCTACTCCCATGAGGATGTGATGTACCGGTGGACCAACCATGTAATCCCGGGCTATAACGAGTATTTGTTACCCTACCGGGATGAATGCGACCAGGTGATCACCAACAACACCAACGAAGCACAGGACATCATTTGTGTTACCGCAGCCATTTCGAAGGAATTACGGGAGAAGGTTTTAATTTGATTAGTTAATTTGAGGATTTGACGATTTGATAATTTGAAAATTAAGACTGGCCAACACAGGTTTCCCGATCTTCAAATTAACTCATTTTCAAATCTTCAAATTGACTTATCTTCAAATTCCCACATTTTCAAATCTTCAAATTGACTTATCTTCAAATTAACACATTTTCAAATCAAAATTAAATAACCATCTCAGGTATCTCTCCTTCAATGATGAGTTTACCGGCAGTGGCCTTTTTTATTTCTTCTACGCTTACGCCCGGCGCACGTTCAAGGAGTTTAAAACCGCCTTCGGGCAATACATCCAGCACGGCTAACTCGGTAACTATTTTTTTAACACAGTTGATACCAGTTAGCGGTAACGTACATTGAGGTAATAATTTAGATTCGCCGGCTTTGTTCACATGCTGCATAGCCACAATGATATTTTCTGCAGAGGCCACCAGGTCCATGGCGCCGCCCATGCCTTTTACCATTTTCCCGGGGATCTTCCAGTTGGCAATGTCGCCGTTTTCAGATACTTCCATGGCCCCCAATATCGTCAGGTTTACTTTTTTCGCCCTTATCATCCCAAAACTCATCGCCGAATCAAACACCGCCGAGCCCGGCAGCATGGTGATGGTTTGTTTGCCGGCATTTATCACATCCGGATCCTCTTCACCTTCAAACGGGAAAGGTCCCATACCAAGCAAGCCGTTTTCGGACTGTAATATCACATCAACACCGTCCGGAATATAATTGGCGCACAGTGTTGGGATACCTATGCCGAGGTTAACATAGTAACCGTCTTTTATTTCTTTTGCTATTCTTTTAGCTATTCCGATTTTGTCGAGCATGTTTTGATTTGAAGATTTGGTGATTTGAAGATTAAAGCCTGGGTCTGACAGTCCGTTGCTCAATACGCTTTTCGTAGTCTTTACCCTGGAATATCCGATGAACATAAATTCCAGGCGTATGAATATGATCGGGATCAAGTTCACCCGGTTCAACAAGTTCCTCCACTTCCGCAATGGTAACTTTACCAGCCATGGCCATTACCGCATTAAAATTGCGGGCGGTGGCTTTAAATACCAAGTTGCCCAGCCTATCGCCTTTCCATGCTTTTACTATGGCAAAATCGGCTTCAAACGCCAGTTCCATCAGGTAATCTTTTCCGTTAAAATTTCTTACTTCCTTGCCTATAGCTACCTCGGTACCAATACCGGCTGGCGTAAAAATGGCCGGCATGCCGTAGCCGGCGGCCATGCAACGGGTTGCCAGCGTCCCCTGGGGAATCAGTTCAACCTCCAGTTCGCCGCTAAGGAGCTGACGTTCAAATTCAGCATTTTCACCCACATAAGAAGAGATCATTTTTTTAACCTGCCGCTGGTTCAGCATCAGGCCGATGCCAAAATCATCGAGACCGGCGTTGTTGGATATACAGGTAAGCTCCTTCACCCCTTTCTTCACAAGCGCCGCAATGCATTTTTCGGGCAGGCCGCACATACCGAAACCACCGAGCATCAGCGTCATGCCGTCTTCTATATCACGGATAGCCTCGTCGGCGTCCTTAACTACTTTATTCATGCTTAATAATTGGTTGCAGCAAAATTAGTTTTTTTAGCCAATCGGTGAACTATTAAAAAAAGCAAACAAATCCGATTTGGCTGCATTATTATAAAAGATCAAATAAGTAAAGCTATGGAATTTAACAATGAAGAATTCTGGAGAGAAAGAGATCAATCCAGAAGGGAAAGTGATGAACCAAACGCATGGCATATTGAAGATGATCGGGAAGTGAAGCAATACGCCCCCCGGCCTGATCAGCGCGACAGTAATAAAAAGCCGGTGATGGAGGGTGTACCCTCGGGAGGACACAATTTTGGCAAAAATAACAATACCTCTGCAGCTAACGACAAAAACAATCCATCGCGATATGCAGGCAACGCCAACGCTTATCTCAGTTTAACAGAGCCGCTTGAGGAACACCCCGAAAACAGCAACTTTAAAATGAAGAGCCAGGAGGGCTGGCCTGATTACGATAGCGCCCAGCCCCGAACCTGGAACAGCAGCGAACCGAAGCCTGAAAAGGTGGAACGGGGCAACGGCGAAAATGATCGCCCGCATAAAGGTAATACTTACCAGGAAGAAGCCGGTAACAGCGACGAACCAAATGTCCCCGGCCCCAACGAAGTGCCCGACCAGCAAAAAGTTGGCGAAGATTTAGATGATGACGCTAATGAGCACATTGAGACGTAAGGGGGTGGTTAATTAGAGGCTAGTTAATTAGAGATTAGTTAATTGGAGATTAGGGTATGCCTGGATCAGAATTTAAGAATTAAGAGAATTTTTTGTTCTATGTAACTTGAATTACTCTTATCGGACGTCAATTGCAGCTTCTTTCGGACTTTACTGACCTCCGGACTAATCTCCAGTTTCTAATCAACTGATCTCCACCCCATCGTTTTCTCTATAAAGCCGGTCAGGTCATCGGCCATGGCTTGTTGTTCTTTCACGCTGGGATGCCCGTTGGTGTTTTTATAGGGGATAAAATGGGTATAGATGTTTTTATCGTTTAAACCTGCTACGGCTTTGTCGATATACCCGGGCCATGGCGATCCGGCTTTTGTAGCATCCATACTGCCCAATATGCAAAAGATGCTGGCTTTAGGGTATTTTGCGCGAACGCTGGTTACAAAACTCCGGTAGGCATTAATAATAAACTCCGGCGTTGGCGGTATTTTTCCGAAACGCGCTTTAAACTGCTCATTGTCCGGTAAAGCTGTTATCCAGCAGTCGTTTTGAAAAAGGTTGATAACCACTAAATCAGGTGAGTATTTCGAGAAATCCCATTTGCTGTTGGGGTCGGTCGCATCCAGCCGGTCATACATTTCCGACATGATCATCGGGAACCAGCTCACAGTGATGCCTATGCCGCTTTTTGACGTATTATGCAACTCGGCATTAAAATGCCGCGCGGTAAGGGATGCATAACTTAGATAGCCGTCCTCGTATGGGCTGGTACCCCTGTCTTTCCCGGTGGTATCAATATCGGCGTACCCGCAGCTGATGGAG
>Ga0206878_10238_pt1 | contig 22066 bp, 18 predicted proteins | sample Alteio_BWOrgCont_8_FD_152621 | JGI IMG/M metagenome (GOLD analysis project Ga0206878, IMG submission 152621) | Enriched cells from forest soil in Barre Woods Harvard Forest LTER site, Petersham, Massachusetts, United States -... | ecosystem: Environmental > Terrestrial > Soil > Temperate forest >... | reverse complement strand
GCAACAAAGGCCGCCAGCCCAAAAAGCCAGAATAATTTCGGAACTTCGTTGTTAAAGAATTCGTAACAATCCTAACGAAAGATTGGGAAGCACCTCAAGACTCATAACTATCGCCTCATCTGAATGTTTAATTTAGGTAAAAAAAAATTATTAATTATTGGTAACCGTCAAGAAAGCATAATTTTAGTTTGTTTAATCAATTAACCTAAAATCACTCAAATGGAGAATACAGAACAATTCATCGAAGAAGTTATTGATCTAGCTAATATCTTATTTTTCCAGCAAAGTGCTGGTGCAACGCAGTTTGCACTACCCAAAAACTACGTTAACAATGACGATATTAAAATCAAAGTCAACAAAGAACACATTGATATCAAGATATTATTAGAGCAATCAAAAGAAAGAATTGAAGACAAAAGCATCAAGGCAAGACTTTGTGCCGCGTTAAAATCTACTACAAATGATCTGATTGAAATTGCGAAAGTCGTTATCGCCGTGTTATTACCGTTGAGCTTAGCGCCGCATTTACTAATCCCTACCATTCCTATTATTTATGCGGGCATTTCGTTGGTTATCTACAATGCGGGTGTTAAAAGTTTATGCCTATAGCCTGAATCATGTATAATGACAAAAATCTGGCCTATCTTCGAGAAGCATTAGCCTATCTGACCACAATCCAAAAGTATTTTATAGAGAGTGACGGCACATTTATTACTGACACTAAGATAAAGGTTTGGGAGAACTTTCCAAAACTTCGCTCTATTTTGGCGGCCGGTGGCGTATTGCAGATCAGGGATATATTGTTTCTGCAGATTTATGGATTAGATTTCAACCAGGATGAGCTGCAACGGTATAAGGAAAATTTCTTTACCAAATATGAAGACTTTTTTACTGTGGCTTTGTTAGCGGATGCCAACTTAAAAATTCGAAAGGCATATCACACACTTGACTTACCCTTGCCCCCGCCAACACTAATTGGCACGCTGCCAATAGGCAATTTAAATGCCCGAGTTTTTAAATCTCCCCAACAAATCAATATAATCACCATTAACAGCGGCTTAATAAGCTTCGTATATTCAATAGCCAAAGTGATTGCTTTTTCTTACCAATATGTACGAAACGAAAAAGACCTCATTGAGCTTTCACTTAATGATACGCCACCTGAACAATTGGAGCATTTTCAAGCCCTAAGTCAAGACTTTTTATATTCTCTCGACACTTACCTCAAACATGGGTATGTGCCGGATAGCTTAAATGATATTGCTCTTTATCAGGATTCTCACTTAATGGGTCCCATTAAAGGTTTGGTGAAGTCATCCCTGTTATTTGTAATTGGACATGAATATGCACACATAAGCTTAGCTGCAAGCAACCAGCAAACGCTACAATCCCAATATGATTCAGCTTTTAATTTTGCGCAAAACATGGAAATTGACAGCGATTTTCTTGGTTTTCTGTTAGCCATGTATGCTGAGGAAAGGGATACGACAATGAAGCCATTTTTTAGGTATGCTGGCATTGAGTTTTATTTGATGCTATGTGAATTTTTAGAAGATATTTTACAGATAAAACTTTCTGAAACACACCCAATGGCTACCGATAGAATCACTAAAATGAGAGCATATGGAGAAGAATTGATCCCTGATGAATTCGATTATAGCATGAAACTGGCAAAAAGAAATAAAACATTGATTTACTCCTTTTGGCGAGAAGTAAAAGGTGAGTTGGTAGAGGAAATCGAGGAAATAATCAGGAAAGGTTTCACCGTTTAATATTGTTTAAATTCTTCCGTTCTACCAACCATACAAATTTGAATATGCAGTTGTACAATTTGCAGCACTAATCAGACACCAAAAGTCGTAAATCCTCTAAAAAGGGGTTCGAAAAGCTTCCCCTACGGGCTAATAGACTTGATAGCCTCCGCTTTATTAAAATGCTTCGTTATCTGAATACTTGTTCAAATATTGAACTTTTTTCAACTTGCAAAAAAATTGAATGGGTTATTTTTTAATAGAAATTGGCGATGAGGTGGAACTTAACCTTACATTGTACTCTTCTTTAACGCAGATAAATGAATTTGACTCAGGATTTGTTTTAAGTATTAATCAATTAAGAAACACCTTAGAAGTTTTGCTAAATAATTCTAACACAGTAAAGTCTTTTGATACCAAACATGTCGTCGATGTTCTTCGTGAATCTAAAGTTATCAGCATCAATGATAATATAGATAACCACAGTGGTAATGTAAATACCTTAATTGTATTGACGCGAATTGAAAAATTTTACACAGAAATGAATGGTAATCATAACGTTATTAGAACGTTTAGAATGAATAAACCGGAACTGTTCATCTTTAAAAATCCAAACTCTTTTGAATGTATAGAAATCTGTAATAATCCAGAGGAAAATCATACTATTCGATTATCAGACTATAGATCATCAAATATTTTTTTCGACGGAAAAAGCAAAGAAGCTTATTTTTTGGACAGAGAATAATTGGGTTAATTTTTGAGAATGCGAAAGATCAAATTTTAGAAAAGAATTGGAAAAGTATTATTTTCAGCCCCTAGGGACGATCTCGAACCGCTTTTTAGAGGATTTAAAGCAATTAACCTCGTAAACAATCGCAAATTGGATGTTTTGCTGCGCCATGTCATTGTTGCAGATTGGTCATACGGGTAAAAATTAAAAGAAATGTTATTGTACCTTTAGCAAGGTATTGATAGAAGTCTGATTTTGGGTTCATGGGCAGTACTATTTATGATTTTTCTTTATCTTTAGATGCTTAAACTTATTTTATCCCTCATGAGAAAAATTATAGAACTATCAGATGCACAAAACCATGTTTTTTTTATTGAAACAGAAATTAATGAAGCGACACTGGCGTTGATTTCAAGTGGAGATGCCGAGGTTGTCAAGGCGGTGCACAGTTTAGAAAAATCCTTTGAGCCGATTATCAATCTTTCAAAATCAATCATACAGCGGGTCAATACGCTGAGCATTGGTAAGCCATCGGAGCTGGAACTGACCTTTTCTATTAAATTAAGCGGAAAACTTGACTTTTGGATCGTGTCTGCCGATGGAGAGGGGTCTATAAATTTGAAATTAAAATGGGCGCTAACCTAATCGGGATCGATGCATTATCAAAATACCTATCAGCAAACCTATGTAATCGTTTTAAGTAAGAGCGGGAGAATAGTCGGATCAGGAATAGCATTCGACGAGCAGCACATCCTTACCTGCGCCCACGTTGTCAATGCAGCGTTAGGTATAGATGGCTACAAAACCGATAGCCAAACCGGTCATTCCGTTTCTATTTCATTTCCACTGAATACCGGCCTCGGCAAAGATGACCGCAATTGCGAAGCTGTTGTTGAAACCTGGTTCCCCCGACCAGGCGGCATGAAATTGAAATATGATATTGCGATTCTCAAAATCAGCAATCCTACCATCAGCACAATGCTCAAAGGGGTAGTAGGGGATGTTGAATTTGTGAGTTCTTTCGTTTCCGGACAACACAATTTCAGGGCAGTCTATTTTGATACTTCTGACGAAAGTTCGATAGAGACGTTTGGGAAGGTCGGAATTTATATCCCCAGTGAAGGAAAAACTACCATATACCCCGAAAACGGACTTATTCCATTTGTTCAATATGGAGCGAGCGGCAGTCCTGTGTACAGTGAAAATCTTAAGGGGATCATTGGTATTACAAATGCGCTTAAGTCATTGACTTTGCAGCCACAGGCAAAAGCAGGTTTTATTATCGATTCACGGGCGATTACCCAAAGTGAACCAACGATCACCGTGCGACATAAGGGTATCGCTTTTTACGGGGATGAAAAATTCCAACTGAAAAAGGAAATCTGGAGGAAAAATAGCCGCTACATGTGCGATAGAAAGCCGATGGTCGAGTACATCGGGGCGTGTGTGCCAGAAGAATTTCAGTCTGGAAAGCTCCCCTTCATCATCACTAATTACTTAAAGCAGGAGGATTCGGATGATTTATTAATTCGTTATAAAACTGAATTTTTAGATCCGGAGCTTCAACCTTATTTGCACACTTTCTTTTTGCGGATTCCTGATAGCCAGAATATTGATCTTTTCAAATATAATGTTATCGGAAATTTTGCTGAAACCCTCAGTATGGGGATTTTGCCAATCAAGTATGATGATACCTCTGATTTTTATACGCTTTGTTCATCAGCGGACCATTTAGCCGAAAAACCCATTCTTTGTTTGATCGAATGCGACCTCGATAAAATAAATGAAGGTTTTCTCCCCTGTTTTACCTGGTTAGCAAATGATTTTCTCAAAATCGACACTAACATGGGGGACGTGGAGGACCTGCATTTTTTATTTGTGGGGCGGTACGGGGGCGACGATTTTCAAGAATCGCTTGAAAGCGTACTCCCGGCCTTTGAGACAGAAGATTTTATACATCTTGAGAATGTCACCTTTGAGGATATTACCAAATGGATAGACCGGTACATCGAAGAAAAATTACGCCTGACGATGCGGCGACGTTTTCAAAACCGCGATTATCCAATGCAGGAAATATTCACACTTTATGATCAAATCAATAACCAAAACCTAATTTGAGCATCAGCCATGAGCCAATTTTTTAAAAAAGAAAGCCTTGAATCTTATCAATCCATTGACCTCCCGCAGCCAGGGGAAATTTACATTACCAACCCGTCTTTAAACGATGCGGTAGAAGCAGCGTTTTTGTTGAGACAGCCACTTCTTTTAACCGGAGATCCGGGAACTGGTAAAACAACGCTCGGAATAAACCTGGCAAGAGAGTTAAATAAAAAATCCAGGGGGGCGTTCTATGAAAAAGCACTTTTCTTTTCTACGAAGTCAGTGTCTGTCGCGAAAGATCTTTTTTACATTTATGATGCTATTTCACATTTCCAGGATGCCAGCTTTCATGCAAATTTCGGGACTGCAGGAAGTCAAAAAAGCCAGGCTGAAGATTTTATAAAACTCCAGGCGCTCGGGATCGCTATCGTCTCGGGAAATCGTGACATACTTACCCCCGGGTCGAGCTTGCTGACGCAATTGCCGGTTACAGACGCGTCGGGTAATCCCAAAGATTTTGTCGTTATCATTGACGAAATAGACAAGGCGCCGCGCGACTTTCCAAATGATATCCTGCACGAAATTGAAAACCTGAATTTTGGGATAAAGGAAATTGGAGGTGTCCAATTTTTCAAAAATGAGGGCGCCAGGATATTTATCGTGATGACCAGCAATTCTGAAAGAGCTCTTCCGGAAGCATTTTTAAGACGATGCGTTTTTCACCATATCGAATTTCCGTCAAAAGCTATCCTGAAAACAATCCTGATTGCCCATCAGGTTAAACAGGAAGCCGGGCGGGATCTTGATGGTGCATTCATAGAAAACTGTATTCAGTTGTTTAACGTCATCAGGGACAAATGCATCGAGAAAAAGCCGTCTACCGCAGAACTGATCAGCTGGTCGAGGTACCTCGCTTATCATAAATTCAACTTTTTCGAGCCGGCTAAAGATGTTTTGCTGCAATCCTTATCGGTTGTGGTTAAAAGCAAGCATGACCTGAAGCTTTTAGTCGAATCCAATATCCTGTTTCAATAAGCGGTATAGCAAAGCATGGCCCTTGAAGAAAACATTTTTTTTTGGTTTCTAACAAAGTTAGAACAACAAGGGCTGCACATCAATCCGGAAATTGCGCTCGCATTGCAAAAGATATTCCAGGTTAAAAACATTACCACTTTACGCGATCTAAAGGAGAATAATCACTTAATCGTTGCCGTTGTAGCAAAAAACGAATACGACGTGATTTTGGTCAGACGGTTATTTGAATTATTCGTTTTGCCAGGCAACCAGGACTACTTCCGGTACTTAAAGGAGGAGAATTACGGATCTAAACGCCCTTTTTGGTTGGAGCTTGAGCTACTCGCAAAACACAACCGCCGACGGCTCCTGGTTCCCATTGCTATTTTATCAGCCATCGTCTTGCTCGGCGGCTGGTGGTTTTCACCTGGTCGTTCAAATAAAAAAGCCGACGATGTTACATTTGAAAAGACCGAACACTTTCATCAAAAAATAGCTACGTTCCGGCTTTCCGTACCACAGCGGTCTAACGTTTTATATAAGTGGAATTTTGGTGATAATACGACAATAAAGGCAACCTTTTCAACAGTCGTACAGCATCAATATCAAAAAGACGGCATTTATTTACTTACTGTTACCAAGGGGACAGGACGATCCCAAAAAAGGATCTTGCAAAAATTCGTTGAAGTTCAATCGGAGACGCTAAAGAACAACCGCCTGTCCTCCCCGCAAGCTTCAGGGCAGGTAGCGGGCGCGCGGCCCGACTATTCCGGGAATATTACCGGCGCACAAACCCTTACCCGAACAAAAATTATCCCGTTGAAATCAATGCCTTTGCTCCAACAAACAGGTTATGCTGTTGAGACGGAAACTTATTATTACTGGCTACGTATTGGCGTTTACCTGGTCGTGCTTGCTTTCCTGTGCACTGTCGTTTATTATTTTCGGTTTTCAAAAAGGATAATCAAGAAACATTTTAGTCTCGAAATCAACAATAAACCGCCATTCCGCGACAAACTTAGAAACCAGGGGATCCTTTTTCCGTCCGAGATGATCGACGAGATCGCTTACTACATGCAATTTAAGAAAACAAGCAGCTCGGCTGTATTCGACGTAGAGGCTTCAATTGAAAAGACAATAAAAAACCTCGGATTCCCTTCCCTTCATTACAGCGAAGAAAACTTTTCAGGGCGTTACCTTGCACTGATCGAGATCAACCCGGCCCAGCCCCTTATTTCGCTTACCATTGAAACATTAATTAAAGAGCTGTCCATCGCGAGAATCAACATAACTGCATTATACTTCAATGCTGCATTTGATTTCTTCTTAGGTAGTGAATATCCTTCAGGGGTATCCCGCGGAAAGGTGCTGGAGCAATTCTCGACTGACAGGTTGATCATCTATAGCTCGGGTTATTGTTTTATCGATGATTATAATGCGTCCGGTTTCACAAAACCAGCTTATGACTTCCTCAAAAACTGGCAAGAAAAATGGTTGATCAGTACGATTCCAAGGTGTAATTGGTCTTCTCCTGAAAAGCGGCTGATGGATTTTTTTAAAATTTATCCATTGGACTTGGCAGGGCACCTTACATTTGCAAAAGATTGCTGGTCGAGGCAGTATACTTTTTCTGAACGATCGGGTGGTTATATTCCGATGCTATCTTCGTTATCGATAGCATCTTATCGTGACCTGTTTGAAAAAAAGCTTGCAAGCCCATATCTCTTTACGTGGGTTTTGTGCCTGGCCCTGCCGGATGACATCGACGGGCAGGTTATTTTATTTATCGGTAAGTGTATAGAGGGATTTTATTCGCTGGTACCAAGCAGCGTGGTCTCCTATGACCATTTATTACAGCTTAACTTTGTTGGCTGGGTCCGGAGTTACAATCTACCGCTGACGCATCGAATGGCCCTGATCGAATCCTTAAAATCCCTCCCCGAGAGTGAGCGTTTAAAGGAGTATATTTATTCAGCGTTAATATTAGAGTATAAAAGCTCTCCTGTTCCGGATCGGTCAGCTGCCCAGGTAATAAGAAACATCCGGATAACATCGCTTACCTACAAATTGAAAAGGAATTTTAGCCTGGCTGAAAAAAGCTATATCCAGCAATTAAACGACGAGGGGCGGTTCGACGCTTATACCAGTTCCCTGATCCAGTACGAAAGAAAGATAAGCATCACCAAAAATTACAGCATCTTTTTTTACGTTCTTATGGCGGGCATAATCGCTACCCTGATTTGGGGCGCTTTTTTTGAAGGCTCACAGCGGTTCCAGATCTTTAGCACGACAACGATAGTAACTGATTCGGCAAGTTATTTCAATAATAAAGCAGTAGCAGGCATCGGATCGGGACCAGCAATAAGCAATCTGCCGCAATTAAAAGGCCTGCTATACCAATCAGTAGACTATAACATAAAAAACGATACAGCACTATATAATATTTACGCTTTAAATTATAAAGAGGCTGTCTACGACTACAATCATGAACTCTTCCCCAATGCTTTTGCCATTTTTAATCAAATTGTTGAAAACAATGACCTGATGAGGTACAACCAATTGCTTGAGGCAAAAAACGGCCTGGAAAGTGAAAGTTTGATCAGGAGAGGCTTGAAGTTAAGGCTATATAAACTGCTAAAACAAGCGTATTACAATAAACAACTATGTCAATACTACCTGCAAAAAACATCTCAAAACGATCCTGGTTATTTGAACCCGGTTACTGCAACCCTGCCCGATAGTACGCGGGCATTCAATGAATTTGACCGGCTTTACTGGTACCTTCGTTAAGATGACTCTTACCTTTCAATGTATGTTTTTCTGAACCGGATTTCTAATCATTCCCGGATCTTCGATAAATAACTCGTTTGTCACGTTTTCTAAAACCCGGTGGACTGCTGCTGCATTGGCATAGCTATTTGATTTAGAAGCATCTATTCCAATTACAATTGAGTATTTTGGGCTGTTAGCGGGAAAATAACCATAAAAACAAGTTCGGTTATTCTTCAAAGACTTGTCTGCCAGCGAATTACCACTGTTATCAGAAGAACTGATCAACCCGGCTATTGAAAACAAATTTTCGTGAATTGATTTTTTTTCGGTCCCGTCAGAAATTGACGTCAAAAGCATTTTTTGGATTTTATTTAACGTCTGCGTCGAACAAATGTTCGAATTTACAACACGATCTTTAATGGAGATAAAGGGTATTTGATTGCGGCATATTTGCTTTATTATAATTGGGGCGACCATTCTTCCATTATTCGCCACAGCGTTGTAAAGCATGAGCAGCTGCAACGGGGGTAACGATATTTGATTGCCGCATGCAATGTTAACCAAAGAGGAACTTCCATGCCATTTTATGCTATGCGTGTTAGGAAAATCCGGAAAACCCACATTTGCAATGGGCAAGTTTAAACCCTTGTTAAAACTCAAAGCGTTCAGTTGATCGAGGAATACCTCAGGATTCTTCGCGTAAGCATCCATCACGAATTTTCCCGCAGCAACGCCCGATAAAGATTTAAAAGCATTTTGAACGCTCATCTGCATCGGAAGGCGGGGTTTATCCGAAATCATTGTGCCGTCGGAAAACCGCATTCGTGAAGCGACATTGACATTTGTGCCGGTGTCAATTTTATTTTGGTTCAACAAAATCATATATGTCGCCAATAAAAATGCATTACCAGGAGGCACGGCTTCAAAAATATAATTATCTGGTTCAATAAATACGTTCGGCTTAATTTGTCTGAAATTAACTATAGCCTTTATTTCCCCGGTACTAACCTCCATAACAGCCGCAAAACCATTTGAAGCCGGTTCCGTCTTCAGCTCTTTTGCCAAAGCATTATGTACCAATATCTGCAAGTTTATGTTCAGGGAAGTGTAAATGTCCCGTCCGTTGATCGGCCGGCTTGTATCTCCGATAGGAACATAAAACTTATCACCGTAGGCATTCGTTTCCACCAATTGGCTTGCGTCGACCCCTCTCAGGAAATCGTACAAGTTGAGTTCAATATTTGACAAACCACCAATAGAATCGTTTTGATTTCCAATTATACCTTCCCCGTAATTGCCAAAAGGATAAACCCGTTTGATCTTTTTCTCCAGAATTAACCATCCATCAGACCATGCCCGGAAAAAATCTTTATTGCGAAGCAAAAGAGGAAATTTCATTTCATCAATGTCATCGAGAATTAACAAATTTTTATTTGTGAACGTTTCGGCAAGCCCGTGTGAATCCGCTGACGGTATCCGGGCCTCTTGTGGAAATAGTCGTTTGAGCCCGCTGATTATTTTGATGAGATTGTGTTCATTAACAGCCGAATTAGTACGCAAAAACTTCGGGCTGATCCTTACCCTGTAAATGGGTACAGATGCGGCAACTATAGATCGGTCATCTGAAAAAATATAACCCGACATGGCACGGGTCTTTTCGACCGTTCGGCTCGCTGTCTTAACCATATTTTTCCATTTGTCCCCTTCGACAAATTGTATTTTAATGAGTTCACATAGTATAACAAATGCAAAGAGAAATATGATGCCAAACGATAAATATACCCTTATTAAAAGGTTTGTTCTGATGTTCATGATTGTGTTATTTTAAGCATGGGCTTTGATATAACGTATTTATTTATTTTCACCCGGCTTCGCCTAAAGTGACGTTCCTGTTCATTCAAACGGCATTTAGTTGGGAAAACTTTTAGGTTTAAGAACTTTCGATACTAAAGTAATAAAATCCCGCCGAAAAATAGCTAAATACATTGTTGTCAATATTTTATCTTGTCTCCTTATAAGAGTTTTATGGTCAGATCGCAAAAATATTTTTTTAACTGACTAAGGGTTAGCCCTGCCCGGCGGGTACTTCACAGTATAATGCCGGAATATGGACGCAAAACGCATACAAACACTTGTAGAAAAATATATTGAAGGAACCGCTACGCCACGGGAAGTAGCGGAATTGCATGACTGGTACAGGGAATCGAACGACCAGCAAATGGAGTGGCCGGAAGAAAAGGATGCCGTCCGGCTCAGAATTCTCGCAGAGATCAATCTTCTGTTTTGATTTCTAACGCATTCATCTTTTTTTTTCAAAGTACAGCGGGTCGCAGGATTTTGCGAAGTAAAGGCGCCTATTTGGATAACCAGTATTTAGTGGGTAAAGAGGAATAACATAATTTTGGTTAGGATACGGCGCCAAATCTCAGCGTGGCGTTATTTGTTTTCAGCCGGGGAAATAATATTGAAATTTGAACGATGTCATTTGGTAGGAGCCCCTAGGGAACGATATCGAACCGCTTTTTGACTGATTTACAGCTACTAGCCGGGTGAGGTGCTCCTAAGAATTGCAAGGAAATTTTATTCCCCAAGCGACCCGTGAACCAATTTCTGAATTAAAATCCGGGGTATTATGGTCAGATCTGATTGCTTTAATGCATTGACTGGTTTCCATATCTCTATATTTTGACCTTCCTGAAGATAAATAGCATTTACATCAACATTTTCTAAAAGATAATAATGGCAAAGCGTCCAGGATTCGTTAAGAGATGGAAAAGCACAACTGAATACCATTTTCAATTGATCCGGTAATGCACGGATTGAGGTTTCTTCCTCAAGTTCACGTATGACACATTGCAATTCGTTCTCGTTACCCTCCCGTCTGCCGCCAAACACTGAAAGCTTACCGGGGTTTTCGATGTTAACGTTAATGTCGCGCCGTTGCAAAATCAAATTACCATTTGACATCCTTAATAAAATGCCTGAGTAATAGTCGTCATAAACCATCGGCCAATTACACAACTGCCTGAGCTTTATTTCGATTTCATATGCGCTGGTAAATAAAAGGCCATTGCCACCCAACTTGTTGAAGCTTTTAATATTTGGCACTTCATCGTCGATAAGGATCGTTTGATTTGGAGGGACATTATATTCATGCATTACCAATTCGAATGCCTTAGGATCGGGCTTTAAAAAACCGGTTTCAGAAGAAATAAAAACCTGGTCGAACAATTCTGACAGCCGGTATTTATTATCCAAATGATCGAACCAACTTTTCCTATAATTGGTGTACATTACGACAGGAAATTGAGTTCTCATTTTTTTAATCAAGGCAACTGTTTCGATTTTCAATCGATATGAAGATAATATGATATTCCGCAAAATTTCTCCATTGACGTTCGTTCCCAAATCTGCATTAAAATTAGACCAAAATGTATTCTCATCAATTTCACCACGGTCGTATAGCAATTCCCATTTTCGGTAAACACTGGAGATTTCTTTTTCAGGGCGTTCAAGCACATCCGTCAACTTATGTATAGATGATTGCAAGCCTTTGGTCAGCAATACGCCGAAAGAATCGAAAATAATCACCATATTTAAATTTTTACGTTATATTTTATGATCCATTGTTCCAGTGGCATAGATGCGTCACACACTCCATCGTAATGTTTGGTTAAAAAATCCCCATATGGAGTATCCTTTTCCGCGTGAACAATTGGGCAATCAGTTCCTCGAAGTCGATAAGCGTAAACTGAAGAATATATATCCTTGTCAGCTTGCAAAACGGAAATTGTGGGATAATTATCAAATACCCGTACATCCAGCTTTTTAGCAATAGCAGGAGTAAGACTATTTTTAATGCGTTGCAACATTATTAATTTGTTGGAGATTCCACCAATTCCTGTGCAGGTGTCCGGCTCGTCGCTGTCGTACCTGTTTTTTATCGCGTCTGAGTAGGGGTTCCCAAGCAAAATTTGTATGGAAGTCTTTTTGTTATTTTTTAGCATATCCTTCACGTTGTCATCTCCGAGTCTCGCTGTAGTAGAACCGGAAAGTGTCAATATCTTAATCGCTTTATTACTCATGATCAAATCCACCAGATTAACGTTTTCATGTGGATTCAGTACCTCGACGATGCCTAAATGATTTCCGATCACTTTGTCGAATTTATTATCAATATTTTTTAATCTTTTGAGTAAAGTAATCACCAAAGCGACAACCAAAATACTGACGACTACTTCCTTCCAATCCTTGTTTTGAATAATTAAAATGTCGATACCAGAAATTCGATGAATAACTTCCTGTATCAGTAACCCAGATGCTAAGACAATAGTTAAGATATCGGGAAGCCGTTCGAGGGTTTCCATTGAAAATAATTCTGTTTCTTTTTTTGAACTCATTTTAAGTGATTGTTAGGTTGAAAAGTTTCGGTTGATTGATTGGGTCTGCGATCATAGCTAAAGTTTCTTTTTTGCCAACATTTAATATTGCATCAAGGATAGAAATGCCCTTTTCGAAACCAATCCACTGCCGGCGTACCTGAAAATACGTTGGATGGTCTGAAAAATAAGACTGCAAATAAATTTGAATTCCTGCTTGTTCAATTTTCAGCTTGTCGTGTTCAAATGCGCTGCTGCCGTCGCCAATGATTAGTTCGTTACATCCGGCCGCTAAACATAATTGAATAAGTTTATCGGTCTTGTCTAAATCAGTCTTTACAATTAACTCACTTGAAAATAAAAATTCGGGTAAATCAAACTCCAGTAAGCCACATACAGCCTTTATGATTCGAACATCCAAATCAAACAACGATGTGCTTTCCCGAACGCTATTGATAAGTATTATCCTAAGGTATGGCCATTCCTCGTCAAAATGCCTTGCTTTTGCATAAGATTGTTCGATTCGTTGCAGGAACAATGCTAAAAAAGTTTTGTCCTTGACCTGCACCTCACTGCTTTTGAACTTAAAGTTTTGTCCCACGGGGACGGTGAGCCATTTTATCTCCCCATTAGAACTGATATATTTCGTACGGTCATGATAAAAACCTTTTGAAAACAACGCGTCATCCAATAAGATAAATTTATCGGCATAGTATAATTTGCTGAAATAACCCAGCCATGGAAAAAAATAAGCGTGGTGGATAACGCACTTCATGCTTAATAAAATTTATTGCCAAGTTATTAAATTTTGCCAAGTCATTTATACTTCGTCTTATACCATTCGTTATAGCGGATTAACCCCTCTAATAAATTAATTTGGGGCTCATAATTTAGCCACTGCTTAGCTTTGCTAATATCGGCGCAAGTTATCGGAACTTCTCCTTTTTGAGCCGGGGCATATTCAATATTTGCCGCTAATTGGCAAACCTTTTGAATAAGTTCCAACAGTTCATTGATACTGACATTTTTTTCGGTTCCAATATTGAATTCTTCGAAACCGTCAATTTTAACATCAATTGCACTTATAATTCCGGCCACAATATCGTCAATAAATGTAAAATCCCTGAGCGCTGAACCATCTCCGAATACTTTTACCGATTTATTTTGATAAATACAGTCGAAGAATGTGCTAATGGCCAGATCAGGACGCTGGGACGGACCATAAGCTGTAAAAAAACGTAGGGCTATTACCTGGATATCGTGAAGCCTGCTATAGACCCTGCCCAACATTTCGGCGGCCACTTTGGAAACAGCATAGGGATTTGCAGGATTTGGATTTTCAGATTCTTTCCAAGGTGTATTTTTATTGTTGCCATAAATACTACTTGAAGACGCTAAAATCACTTTTTTAATTCCGGTGATTTTGGCGTATTCAAGGATGCAAGTCGTGCCGATTACATTGACTTCCTGGTAGATTTTAGCCTGATGGATGCTGTTTCTGACCCCGGGTTTAGCTGCCAAGTGAATTATAACATCAATATTCTTAAATTGATACAAGGTACTTTCATTCAAAATGTCGTCCACAATCAAATGAAAATTGGATTTTGCCATCACATCGCTCAAATTCTGTCTTTTTAAATCTACGGAGTAAAATGGGTCAAAATTATCAAGACAAAAAATTTCAAGATCAGTCGAATGCAAGAGTCTTTTGATGAGATTGCTCCCAATGAATCCTGCGCCGCCTGTGATAAGGATTTTCTTCATAAATTGGCAGCTTCACGACATTTAACTCTTAAGGAAGCATAAACAAATAAACGAAAATTCCCAGTTTAACACGCACTATATCTAACTATATATAATAAATGGATGCCACAAGCTTCAAATTTTGTGGAAGTGGTATTAAGATCGGCCAATAAAGGTCAAGTTAGCTTGTGAGCCCATAGGGGAACGATATCGAACCGCTTTTTACAAGATTTGCGGCTTTTAGCCGGATAAAGTAAACCGAAAAGTTAACAAGATTATTGATGGCTTATTGCTGTCGGTGCATATCTTGCGCCGACTTCTTTTCTTTGTAAAGAAAAGAAGCAAAAGAAACGCGGTTGTTATTGGGTGGTAATTTATTTAATTTGGGATATTTTGGAATTATCATTTCGTAGATTATCAGTTATGGTTTTACATTGACTTTGCGGGACTTTGATTATTTTGATTAATAATACCCTAATAATCCTTTAGGCTCACCCAACCTGTATGTTTATATACTCTTTCGGGAACAGCCGGAATGAATTTAGGTCTTTGTCCGCTGGCTATCCATTCGTTTTAGGCTGATCGGCTCTTTAGTTGCAGCTTGCGCATATAGGTACGGGCTTTGGTGAAAGGCAAGAAATCAACCCCTATCCAATCATGCCAGGCAACCCAGCCTTTGTCTTTATAGGTTGTACCGAGAACGGATGGAGTAAGGGGAGGTCGGCTGCCTTGCTGCTTCCATTCGTTCCATTGGGTTTGCCGTTCAAAACTCAGCAATGAACATAACTTTTGGCTTGTTCAAATGGTAAGAAGGCTGACAAGGCTCCTGTTAGTGAGAGATAGAGTGGCATGTTTATAATGTTTAATAAATAGTTATCTATTATTGGGCCGATACTATAGCCCTAATGCGGCACTATGAGATTATAACTTATTCAAAACAAAATTTCTCGGGGGAGGATTTGTTAACCGATTTAGGAGAGCAAGAGATTGTAGACGGCCGAGGTGATTCGTACCGATAGGCAGTTGGTAAGGATGCAATCAAACAGTACATTGCCAGGCGCCATTTATTCTTTGTATATTTCGTTATGGAATCACAAAACCCCGGGCAGATCAAACGCAATTTTTTTAATGGCCCTATTGCAGATATTTACCGCGCGCTGGACGGCAATAGCATTGTAGGCGCATTCGTCTTGACCTTTTGCCTGATCGATTATCTGACCTGGATAGAATTTGAAGATGAAAAACTGGGTTATAATAAATGGATCGATAAGCGCCTTTTAAATATATGTTATAGAGACAAAGCCGAAGAACTCTACAGCGTTCGCTGCGGATTAATACATACCTACGGCCCCTCCAAAAAAATCCTCAATCAGCAGTTCATGGGCTATCATCTGCTCAGCTGCGATCCGGGCCTGCACCTCCAGCGCGTCAACAACAATGTCCTGAAAATTTGTTTGTATACCTTGCTGACCGACGTGGTTTATGCGGCTCATGTTATGTTTGAAGAATACCAACCTCTTATCCCGGACGAGCAGCTCTGGCGCCTCAAACAACAAATCGGTATCAACAGAACCAGCGCGCCTCATTTTTACAAGGACATGCACGCCGCGCTCGGCGTATTTGACCAATACCATCCCGTTACCGTTGATCACGTTCGCTCCGGTTATAGTCATCATGTGCTTTGGAAAGCTTAAAGCGGTGTGGAGGTTCGGTAATCAATTCTACCAGGCATGTCCACACTCTTGCGCAAATCGGGTGTTATATGGGTAGCATGAACTTCGCAACCGATCGCTTTAAGTTCGGCAACCACCGCGTCGTTCGGATAATGAGCACTACCGTCACTTGATATAAAAGCAACCTTTGGGTTGAAATGCTGGATTAAACCTGCCGTCAAATTATATTTACTACCATGATGTGGCACGTCAAACCATTCCAAATTTGTCAAATCATATGCTTCTGCCGCCCTTGCCAACGCCTCCGAGCCAGCGTCTGAAGTAAAAAGATGTTTTAAATTGTTCGGAGTAAAGAGCAAGATGGCACTACTGTTATTTTCTTTTGAACGTTCCTTATAGCGGTTGAGTATTTGTGAGGAAGTCAGGTCCTCAGTTATCAGCGGCCCTGCTTCCATACTCTTCTCCAACAATTGTTCTTCTTCCAACAACGTATCAACATCTCTAAAGCGACTTAATAACTCTTCGTAATAATCTTCATCGGGCCCAACTACTGTAAGTGGCGCAAGCTCAAATGTCAATCCGGCAAAAGGTTCCCTTGTGCGTTTAATCCCTTTTGCGTCAATTGCTGCAAGAAGATTCAATGAGTTGTCAATACTTTCGGTTACAAACTTTAATGCTTTTTCAAAACGTACATCGCTATGCAAAGCTTCATGTAGCTGTTTAATTTTCACCTTATGTTTTGCTGGGTCATGTATCCAAAACTCCTCTATCCGGATTTTATCCACCACATGAAAAAAACCACCGATATGGTCGTTGTCAGGATGGGTACATATTGCCAGGTCAATATATTTTTGAGTAGTGTAATTATTGATGTGTTCAACTATTTTGGGGCCATCTTGCTTATTGCCCGCATCGATTAAAATGACAACTTCATAACCTGTCTCCGGAATGATGTAGCGTATAATCATCGCATCGGCAGCGCCTACTGAAAGCATATGAATTTCAAAAGCCATATTAATTGGATAAAAGTGAGGGGCAGTATAACCTGATTTGTAACTCGGTAAGGTTTGCAGCATGGACGATCATATCCTGCAGTAGGTTTACTTTAATACGCGTTAGGTTCGTTGTTATCTGCCGGATATTTTGGAGCCGCTCTTTGGGCAATCCCCGCGACAAGATTTCTTTAACTTGACATCGCTGTTCGAGGTGCGTCAGTATCTGCTCTTTATAAGCGGATGGATCTTTAACCCACTCGTCTGCTAATTTATGGACGGTTAAAACATCCTGGTGTATATTCCCCGTTTTCAAATTATCAAAAAAACCGGGTAAACAGTTTTCCAAATCCCACGCTAACGATAAGTAAGCAATTTGGCGTTTGACAGGTGCCTGGTAGATGTTGTTCATCATTTGGAAGTTCTTGATGCGTACCATAAACGTATTAACTGTACGCAACAACAAGGTGAACGTGTTGTTATAGGCTTTGTCAAATGGCAGGTTATTACCTGCATCACTAACGACAACTACGTGACATGAGTAAGTGCTATTGTCTTGTGTCAACTTGTGGATGCCCTGGTTATCGTATACACCGCCATCGATCAATTTTGGATTAACCGATGAAACTAATACCGGATCACGAAAATAGACCGCATCTATCGACACAGGTGAAAAGAAAGAGGGCACGCACGACGAGGCCATAACTGCCCGTGATACGGGAAAATCAGCGCCATCAAAAAACACGGGCGGCTTATAGTACGCATAAGCGGAATCTTCCATTTTACGCCTGGAAAAAGTAAAGTGCCGTGATGTTTGCAGGTTAGTGGCGCCAATGGCCAATTCCGGCTTTTCGCACAAACCGGACAAAGTAGCTTCATGACAAAAGAATTTATCGTAGGCTCTTTCAATAATGCGGCTAACAGGAAATATTTTAAACTGGTACCGTATTAATGTATAAATAAACGCAATGAGGGTAAGCATACCTAAAGGCACCCAGATATTATAAAGCCAGTGAGATAAACATAAAAACAGAACGCAATAAATAATGAACCGAAAAAACAACCAGGATGTCAGTACATACCGGATCACACTTTTCGTACTCAACTGAGTAATCATTTTGGCTTCAAAATTCTTAAAGTCCCCGTGGTGAAGGCAGTAGGCGGCTCCGGTTATGGAGCCGCCGGATATGGTAGATAGTACATCCAGCCTGCTTAAAATGCCTAACTCATTTAACTTTTTTAATGTTCCGATATGGAAGCCGGTCGCCCGGTACCCCCCGCCTGACAGTGCAACACCGACCCTTATGTTTTTCGTATTGGTTTCCATGGTTAATAAACATAAGGTAAAACGTAATCCGGAGTCACTACAGTAATAAACACAGGCAGCTGGCTGCCTGATCTATCTAATTCAGTTTTAAATTTCTTCACCGTTTGTATGTCTTTTGTGCTTAACCCGTTAGGGCCGAATGGATGCGTGTGCCATTCGCCCACATAACCCAGTTGTCCACCGGAATTTTCGTGGATTTTAGCAACTTTTTCTGGTAGCCCGGACACACCACGGTGAAAGCATACTTCATCAGAAACACTATCGGCGGGTTCCGTAATCACATCAACCACATGTATGGTTTTATTTTTATGATTTACCGACCCAATGAATACGCCCCCCGTTTCATGAGGCATTTTTATTCCCATTTGTCCCCGTATAATTTCTACAACTGAGGGCAAAAAGCGAATTTGCCAGCCCGAACGATTAACCGCCATGATATTTACAAAAGGAGGAACGGCTATCAATTCAGTTGTTATATTATAGTTATCTCCTTCCTCAATTCGGCTGATAAAAATTTTACCCGAGGGTACTTTTTCTGCGATACATTCTCTCTTTATTACCGCACTGAAATAGGCAGCGTGGCTTGATATTTTGTCATCGGCTAAAACTGTTGTTTCAGAATTGCACCCTACACCTACGGCAAGCGTAATATTTCCTGCTGAAGTACTCGCTTCTCTTTTGAGCCATTCTCTGACCCAGCTTTTTTTAGCATAAGCGTTGTATAAGCTAATCTGTAAATCATCGATGCGCGGGTTTCTTTCTTTCCCTTCCATTAACATGATCCCAATGTTTCCTGCATCAGAAAGATTAGCCCGGCATATCTGCGGGTTCGTTAGGTTGTCTGCATTGATCAGCGTATTAAAAAAAGCCTCTGACGCCGTAAAATCGAACATCCACGCATAACTATTGAATAGATCACCTTGTAAAGTCGGATCCTTTAAATTGGCTATGGCTGTTGTTAGCTGCACCTGGCCCGGATAAAGCGCCTTGATTTCATCTGCCAATGCCTGCGCTTTGTTCATGCCTAACTGCCCGGCAAGTAGTGCATGCCGCACCAAGTTGTGGGAGGCTAATTCATCAGGATCGACCAATACCACATTGGTTTGGCCGCTGCGGGCGATATGCATGGCAATTTTGGATCCTAACGCGCCACAGCCAAAGAGCATACTATAGCCGGTAATCGGCGAGGTAACCGCCGAAATTTCGCGGGCCAGTTTGTTAGTTAGGGGTTGGTTATGGACATACAATGAGACCATAACATCGTCAACTATTTTCCCGTCAGCTTTATGCTCATCACCTACGATCATTACATGATTGGAAAACTCAATTGGACCACTATAACCGATCACCTGCATCGGTCTTTTAATGCCCAATACGACGGGAACACCCTTAAACAGGTTTATGTCTTTTTCAACGATAAAATTCTCAAAACCGGCTAACTCTATGCCATACCCGCTGGCATAGGTTTTCAATTCGCCCCAATTAGCAGGGGCGTCAATTTGATAGGTTGAACAAGCCTGGTCTGAATTATCCCAAATCAAATAACCGATATGGTAGTGATCGGTTTTGAGCTCATCATTCTCTTTCTCAAATGCTTCGGATAGAATTTTTATGATTTGCGTAGCATTTGCGGCAGTAATCCTTTTAAAAAATTGATAACTATGATCGGCAATTCTTTTAAATAAAATCACTGCAAAATTTTCGTCCGCATTGAAAGAATCTTTTTTTGCTATAATTTCTGCAAACTGGTCATAATCATAAACGATCTGCCCAATATACCCTTCAATCCTGAGGGGGTCAAACTGGTTGCCGTTTTGAGTCAATTCGCCCATCGCCGCGTCACGTAACCAATTGCCAATCCGGATAACAAGATCGGCAGGCCGTTTACCGGCATACCAATCTTCCATGTTACCCCTTACCAAACAAAATGCAGGCGGGCGATTTTTTGTTGCTATATATAAATGTGCAAGTTGGTCTTTGGGAAAATCCGGCCGGTCCGTAAATATCTTAGGCGCAACCGTAGGATATTGTAACAGGTTAAAAACTATAACAACGGGCTCAACAGGTTGTATATCGATGCCTTGGAAATTGCCCAAAGGTGGCAGATCAACCTTTACTTTTATGGGTAGCGCAATAGTACCTTCTCCCCAAATCTTCAATTTGGGGCTGCGTATATTTAACGCCTGGTAGATTTCAAATAACGAACCCCGCAATGCAGGGTTCGTTATTTCGCCCGTAAAATCGGGTAAAGTTCCACTAAATATCTTGCGAGCCATAAGAAGATACTGATTTAATAACCGTGGTAGAAGCTCCGCCGGTAGCTCTTGCTGAACCTTCTGCGGCTTTAGGTTTGACAGGACCTTGCGTGGATACCTCAAATATTATAGGCTGCGGCGTTTTACTCTGAACGTCATATTTTTCGGTATTTAAAAAATTAGCGTCGGTAACCTTTTTAACGTACTGTGCTTTAGCATAGTAGTTAGGCGGGTTATCATCGTTATTTTTAATTTCTTTACACGAAGCGATCACTTTGGCGCCTCCCGAACGTTTACCATCAAGTATTTCCAGTGAGCTGGCCACCGGTACCGGATGATCTTTTTGTGAGTTGTCGTTAAAGTAGGTCCATGAGCAATGGTGAGGAGCCAAAAACAAATCCCACTTCAGCGCCTTCTCCTTGGTATCGTTTTTATATTTTTTGGTTTTATCCAGGATAATTTTCCAGGCATAATGGTCGGCATCACCACCAAACATCGCCAGACACGAAAAACCATCGGTAGCGGCTGAATTGATAAACCGGGCCTGAAACACCAGACTGGTGTGATTTTTATCATCAGCCTGCTGCAGCTGATGCTTGTAGGGCGCATGGATAAAGACGGAGAAGTCTGTACGCACCACATTATTAAACTTAGTAACCACCTGTCCGGGTACATAACGTACTGTATGGAGGTCGCTTAATGCCTCACTGCCATTGTTACCAATAATAACGATCCTGTTACCCGGCAGATCCTTATCAGCGTGATCATCGTTATGTAGTTTAATACGCCTTTTTGCTTCTTTACGGAAGGCTTTCGCATCATCATTACCGCAATCTTCCAAAGCCATCGGTGTAAACCATAACACATCTATACGAATCTCTTCTTTTTTAGCGTTGGCGTCCGAATAATTCCTGGGATCGCCAGCGTAAAAATTGGTCTCAAAACCATGGCAATGATCATCATCTCCGTGTGTTAGCATAAAGACGTCGACGTAAGGAATCTTACCATCTTTACGTATTGACTTCATTAAATCGGCCTTGACGTCAAACATGGTTGTGTCGCTATCGCCTTTGGAACTTTCACAGATGTTGCAATCTACCAGTAAGGTAGTTGCATCTTTCAGCGTAATTAGTGACATATCACCGTTACGAACCGGATAATACTTAATAGATGGATTAGCCACGATTTACCTCCATCCTGCATAAAGGGGTTACTGCTGATGCAGCTAAAGATGCTACGTTTCGCTTAGGGAGAGTTAATTCCGCTCCCTGCCGGCTCGTACAGCCAGTAGTAAACAATTTTTTCATTTCAATTGTTTTAAGTGAAAAAT
>Ga0206878_10236_pt1 | contig 22112 bp, 22 predicted proteins | sample Alteio_BWOrgCont_8_FD_152621 | JGI IMG/M metagenome (GOLD analysis project Ga0206878, IMG submission 152621) | Enriched cells from forest soil in Barre Woods Harvard Forest LTER site, Petersham, Massachusetts, United States -... | ecosystem: Environmental > Terrestrial > Soil > Temperate forest >... | reverse complement strand
GGTTTCTGTTGCAGGAAGGCTTTACAAATGGGGTCTGGAGGAAGAGAATACGCATTCTGCAACGCCCCAGCCTCTACCCCGCATCTGTCTTCATTCAGACGAATTCAACGAAATCATTGGTGATGAGTTTATTCCGCTGCTTAACAAGGCGCGTGGCGCCGGATTTACGGTGACGGCGTATACACAGACCTGGTCAGATGTGGAAGCACGTCTGAAATCATCCGCCAAAGCAGGTCAGGTGGCTGGGAATATTGGCACGGTGGTGATGTTTCGCTGCAAGGAAGCGGCAACGGTCGAGATGTTTTTAAGCCAGTTGCCAGTTGTGCCTGTTTTGCGCGTGATTCCTGCATCCAGTAGTACGGATACAGCACAGGGTGAGGAGGGGATATATTTTCGATCGAGTAACGAAGACCGGTTTGCCCATAGCGAACAGCGTCTGATTGAGCAGAATGATGTGTTGAATCTTCCCAAGGGGCAGGCTTTCTGTCTTTTGGAAGGAGGGAAACTGTACAAAATGCGTATGCCGTTACCAAAGCAGGAAAAGGGGGGAGTGCCTGTTGCCATTGAGGAGCTTCTCGAAAAGATTCTATGGCTTAGTCGTCCACTGCCCGACTCAAAACAGCAGTGAAGACCAGTTCGTGATGAAATCTGGCCGCAATTTTGTTAAAAATTGTTCACGAATGTAACAATGTTCAAAAAGTGATCTAACTCTTGGGAATGTTATCTGGAAATAAACCTGTTAAAATGGAGACAATGTAATGATTCAGTGTGAACCTAACAGTCTGTTTCAACTGCAGACAAATTTGATAGATTTGAAGGTGGATATGGCAGTGAGTACATCAATTGATCGGGTAGTTGAACAAATGCGTGATCTCAGACATGAGATGCATGCAGAGTTTTATACACTCGGAAATCGTGTGACGGCCATAGAAACCAAACTTGGAATGGTAACTGAAACCAAAAAAGCAGTTTTTGATCGAGTGATGGATTATATTTTTAAAACCGTATGGACAGTAACCGCAGTTATTCTTCCTTATCTTGCCTATGTATTTTTTCAGTTTGCACGTGTTCTGATCAAGTAATTTCCGCACAATTCATCAAGCGACATCATCAAGGTCATCTCCCAAGCGTTATCCATGGTCATTCCAGCATATGAGCCGCCAATCGTCGGGAATTTTCCGGACGGTCCTGACGATTCAAATTCAAATGCAGGAATGAACAGGATACCTGTAAGGGGATGACAGCTTACCGAAAGCCGCACAGGAGCAAATCCTGCGCGGCTTTTCTTTTGGCTTTGGACGCATCGCGTCACTCGTGGACATGTTTTTAAATGTCCGGAGTGACGCGATACTTTGTGATCCCGGAAGCCAGATGCAGCGTCATTTTTTCAGTTTTTTGTCATAAAAAAGCGTGAGGACAGTACCACCGACCATTTTTTAATTTATCAACCTGAAGGAGACGATCCATGGCTAACCAGAGTGACACAGGAACACAGCAACATTTTATCCAGGACGAAAGATTCCAGTTATTAAAGCAGTGCCAACAGGAGATATTCCTGGCAACGGAGATTTCACCATCCATCAGGAAAATCGTCAATGAACTGATCAACCGGGAAAATATTGAAGCACTCAAATCAAGATTTATCGAAATATGGAGGGAAAATATCAAGTAGTAATCAATGCAGCACCCATCCGCCCCTTGCAACGCAAGTTGTGATTTTCTGATCTTCGGATCAGAAAATCAGGGCGCTAACACTTACCAATTGTCAGGGTGCAGGAGGAAAACTTTTGTGAGTATCAGGCATGATCTTGTCCATTCCATTTTCAAACTGTTTCGTCATCGTGAAAATTCATATGCCACGCATGCTGACCGGCGAAAGATGTTGTCACATTTCGCGGGCACACTGGCAGACCTTGGGTATGGGTTACGCAATATCGGTGGTCTCAAACAAAAACATGTTATAGCAGTAGTCAAATACTGGAAGGAGAAAAATCTGGCAGTTTCGACTATCAAAAACCGTCTGGCCGCGGTACGGAAGATGTGTTCAAGGCTGGGCAAACCCATGCTTGTGCCATCCAATACTGCTCTGGGGATAGGCAAAAGGTGCTATGTGCCCAAAAGAAACCGCGCCATTTATAACCCGGACTTTTCAGGGATTACAAATCAGCACATACGAATCTCGCTGGAGTTGCAGCGGGTGTTTGGCTTGCGACGGGAAGAGTCCATCAAGATCAAGCCCCATTTGGCAGATAAGGGCAATCGCATTGAGCTGTTGCCTACCTGGTGCAAGGGAGGACGCAGCAGGATTGTGCCTGTCAGGACAGATGAACAGCGTTTCTGGTTGGAGCAGGCCAAAGAGCTGGCAGGGAGGTTTGGCAACTCCCTGATTCCAGAAAAATCCAGCTACATTCGGCACCGCAATGTCTACGAGAAGCAGGTTCTTCGGGCAGGCCTCAGGAATTTGCATGGTCTCCGGCATGCCTACGCCCAGCAACGATATAGACAGCTGACAGGGTGGGATTCTCCCCTCTGTGGAGGCCCATGCTCACGGGACCTGACTACTGTCCAAAAGAAGCTTGATTATGAAGTACGGGTGATTCTCTCAGAGGAGCTCGGGCATAGCCGGGAGCAGATTACGGTGAATTATCTGGGTAGGTAGATGCTTGACTGGGATGTTGACTGGGATAGCCAATTTTTATTCAAAATGATACAATTTGACACATTTAGAGCTTCTTTAGAGCTGCTTGTAGTTAAGCATCTGAAATATATATAATTTTTAAAAGAGACGGGCTTTTATCCCATGAATACACGTGACGAATCATTCAGCCAAACCAGGCGCTACCTTTGTGAGATCCTTCATGAGCAGCCTGATGCCAGCCCAAAGGAGGTGTTCGCCTTCTTGCAGAATCAGCATGCTATGGTGCTGGATGAAAAGCTCAGCAGCTCGTCAGGTTTTGGTCTTTTTGTTCCGCGTGAAAAAGATATTTACCAGCGTGCACTCTACGCGCTGGAAGCTGCGTCAGGCGAAAGTCGTGCTGAGCTGGTCGGACGTCTGCGTGCTTTCCTGGCATGTTTTCCGGAGTGTATGGATGCTGTCTCTCCGCCTCCAAATATTCTGACGGAGCTGGACTATCTTCCCTTTTTCGTGCTGAATGATGCCGAAACAAATGCATGCATTGACCGATACATGAGCATGATGGAACTGTATGGTTCCAATGACATGGAAAAAAGGCTCTGTGCGGTTAATACGCTGAATGAGTTGATCCCTGTGCTGCCCCCAGCACAATATGACAGGATTGAGGCTGCTCTTGAACGTGGATGCTGTGATTCTTATTGGCGTGTCGGTGATGCTTCCGGCGAAGCGTTCCGGAAACTGGCCTCTTTTCGGGGTTCGGCATCACGGCATACCCAGCTTGACCGTGTCATACAAAAAAGCAGGGAATCTCTGGATGAAGACAACAAAACAGGTGTTGCAAGGATGCTGGGCAATCTTGCAGATGCCCTGGATAAAAATGGATTTTATATTTGTATAGAAAAATTGCTTGAAATCATCTCGGGGTATGGTCCCTCTTTGGCCAGGCAGAGAGCCCTGGTTGCAATAGAAAATTTCGCGTCAGAAATTGATGATATATTTTTTCAACAGCGAATAATTTTAACGGTCATGCGTAATATGGAGAAAGCACGCAGTTATGAGGCGGAGATTACCAATAAAACATTCGGAAAAATTGTGCGGACATTTGATTCAGTCATTGTTCTCGATGCCTCACAGGAAATTATAAATAATTTTTTAAATAGCGAAAATTCCGATAAAAGATTACAATCAACCAAATTGATATCCTGTCTGGGAAAAATCCTTGGTAAGGATCTGTTGAAAAACATCATTCAAAAGCTTTCTCTGCAATGCAAAGAGGAATCTCTTATGGTGGAAGGCCATTTTTCCAATATGATAGATTTGGGTTTCAGAATGCGCGGCTTGTCTGCAGAGACATTGGGTCAGATGAGTGCTGCCATGCCTGAAGAAATGCGTGCAGACGTTATCGATATTATCATTGATGCCATCTACCATGAGAAGGAAATCAAATGCGATTATCAAGGTCATGATCAGGTTTATCTTGCCCATGCAGAAGCGCTTGGGCATATGGTCGAAGAAAAAATTGTCCCTGTAGAAAAGCAATCCAGTGTTATGCATGCTCTAATTACATTACTTTCCTGTCATGATTATAGTGTCCGTCTGGCTGCATGGAAAGGTATCTGCAGTATGCCTCGGGATATTTTAATTGCGCACCGTCAGTATCTGGAAGAAACCGTTCTGTATAATTTTCCCAATGACAGATTGAAAGACCTTGGAAAAATCCTTGTTTATTTTTCAGAAGAAGGGCAATCCCGCGCTTTCAAATGCCTCCAAAGATGCATCACATCGGGAGGCTATAATAAAGAAGCCGCAATCTTTGTAATGTCAAGCCTGGATTCGAATATTCCCCAAGAGCTCACTGAATCCATGGCAAAAATGCTCATGGAAAATCTTGATAGTGATAAATGGCAAACAGTTAATACTGCAGCCGAAGCACTTGGTGTATTGGCACATACCCTTAATAGATCAGCGCAGCTTGAAGTATTGGATAAATTGAAACAGATATGGGAACATGAAAAAGACAGGCGATACTATGGCTCTGGTTATGTGCGGATTTCTCTTATGATGGCGCTTGCCAATGCATGTACCGGATTACCAGAAGAGATGTCTGCTGTTGCTGAGCTTCTCACAGAAAGCTTCCTGGACAATGACTTTGATGTGTATATTCGACAAGCTGCAATTAATGCCTTTACTGTGCTTGTTCAGGAGGCAGATGAAGGCGCAAGGCCTGCGCTTTGTCATAATTTTCTGCTGCAGATCCTGTCTATGGACATTACCCATCAAAATATTGAGGGTATGGCCTCGCTTTTGAATCTTTGTCTTGATAATTTGACGGACAATGACAGACGGGCATTTCTGTTTGGCAAATTTGTAAACAAATTGTATGAGCTGGAAGCAGCTGGAGCAGAAAATCAAGGCAGGTGGCTTCGTCAGATTCTGTTTTTGGTTTCAGCGCACTGTCATTTGCAATTCACAGGCGCGCGCGCAATTTGTGAGTCAGCCCCGGAGTTACCGAATAATATCGCAAAATTGATTATGCAATTTTAATTATGTGCGTGATTTTGTCGGTAAAAAATTAGTCATCGCTAATAGCGGGTTATCCCTCATATTTCAGCTGCCCTCTCTGCAGGGCATTAATACATGCTAATCCAGGCAGGAGTCGCGGAGCGATTTAAAGAGTATTTGTCAGGATGATCGGGTGTGCATCGTCGGAATTTGGTAGCTCGTTAGTATGAGCCGCGGCTTTGGCTGATTTGTGATTTGATCCAGTCATTAATCTCTGCCTCTATCCAGAAAACAGATTTTCCTCCGCCCAGGTGGATGGGCGAGGGGAAAGTGTTTGCTTTCATCCGGGCATATATGCTGGACCGTGATAGTCCAGTTCTGGCCTCTACCTGTTTTCGTCGAAGAAGTACAGTAGGATCTGTTGAAAGCATGCGTAACTTCCCCCGGTGATAATAATATACCAAGGATAATTTTTTTATTGGTTTTTGTCGCCCGGGATTCTTCCGGGTGCGCTTGTTGCATTGATCGTTTGTGTTATTGATTTAATTTTAATTTATCCAGGTAGTCCGCCCACAATTGCATCATCTTGCGTCGTTCGGTTATGTAGGAAGTGCGATTGTATGCCCGCCCATTTGGATCGCGCACCGTATGGGCAAGCTGGTGTTCAATATAATCAGGCCGTATTTGCAGAACTTCATCAAGCATTGTTCGCGCCATTGCGCGAAATCCATGTCCGCTTATTTCGTTTTTGGAAAATCCCATTCGTCGAAGTGCAAATAAAACCGTATTTTCACTCATGGGACGGCTGTTTGTGTGCTCGGCTGGAAATACATATTTTCCGCCACCGGTTACTGTGCGAAGTTCCCGTAAAACAGCGATGGATCGCGTGGAAAGTGGGACAAGATGAGGTTCTCTCATCTTCATGCGCTCAGCGCGGATATTCCACTCGGCTTTCTCAAGATCTATTTCCATCCATTCTGCCGCACGTAACTCACCTGGGCGCACAAAAACCAAAGGAGCCAATTGCAACGCACATTTTGTAATGAATGAGCCATGATAGCTGTCTATGGCTCGCAGTAATTCCCCAACTGCCCGTGGGTCGGTCATCGTTGCATAATGAACAGTTTTTGCTGGCTGAAGTGCGCCCCGCAAATCTGGAACAGGATCGCGCTCAGCTCTGCAGGTTGCAACCGCATAGCGGAAAACCTGGCTGCAATGCAGCAATGTTCGGCGGGCGCTTTCTATGGCTCCCCGTTCTTCAATGCGACGAACGGCAATCAGAAGTTCATGAGCTGTAATAGATGGAACAGGGCGGGAGCCAAGAAAAGGGAAAATATCGCGTTCAAGCCGGCTGATGACTTTGTCAGTATGAGTAGATGCCCATGTGTGAGATTTTTTGGCCAGCCATTCTCTGGCAATGACTTCAAAGCCATTGGCATTTTGACTGGTCCTTGAAAACTTGATGGCCTTGCGGTTTTCGCAAGGGTCAATTCCTGCGCCCAGCAGCTTGCGGGCTTCTTCACGTCGTTCCCGCGCATCTGCCAAACTGACCTCAGGATACACGCCAAGCGCCAGGGTCTTTTGTTTGCCCGCAAATCGATAAGCCAGTCGCCAATATTTGGCATTGTTCGATTGAATTAGCAAAAACAACCCACCGCCATCAGAGAGCTTGAGGGGCTTGTCGGTCGCTTTTCCGGTTTTTACCTGTGCTGCTGTCAGTGGCATTGGCGATCCACCTGTTGGTATCTGTGAGAAGCATCTCGCGATATACCAACAGAAGTACCAACAAAAATGGCTGGAACTGTATGGAATCTGTTGGATCGACTGAGTAATATTATACGGATAAGTACGTTGATTTACAATGTGTTTTAGGACGTTTCAGGACTGGCTGGGCTTGCTATTGAGTGGCTATGGGTGGACTCGAACCACCGACCTCAGCATTATGGCCCGCCCAACAAAACATCCTCGCAGGCAGTGACTGCGGGGGTGTTTTTTCATCATTAAGTGGAGACTTTGCGTTTATAACGACAAACTATCAATTTAATACATAAAAATCGCGTTTTAAGTGTCGCTTTTAACATAAAATCTGCATATACCTGAAAATCCCCCAACCATGGGAATCCCATCATTTGAGTATTAAATGATCTTATTGGTCCAGTAGTGTCTGCAATGCAATGTTCTCTGATCTGGTTTCTGTTGCAGGAAGACTTTACAAATGGGGTCTTGAGGATGAAAATACACATCCTGCAACACTTCAGCTCCTTTCTCCAATCTGCACTTGCCGCAATTTTATTCAAAATTGCCCACAAATGTAAAAATGCTCAAAAACCCCTCAGATGACGAGAATGTCATCTGGAAAAATTTGTTTCAATTATGGCTGGACTGGTATACACTTTTAAAGTGAACAAGGTGATTTAATGGAAGTATATGATGTCAAACTGTCTGAACGGGCAAAAGGTGAATTGAAAACTGTACCAGCGCATATCTCGTTCAAATTACAGGTGTGGATTGATGGTGTGAAGAATGAAGGGTTGTCAGAGATGCGGAAACGTCGTGGCTATCATGATGAGCCATTAAAAGGCAAACGAAAAGGACAACGATCCATAAGGTTAAACAGGTCATATCGCGCAATTTATGAACTGGATACGGGCGGCATGATTCATTTTGTTGAAGTGATTGAGGTGAACAAACATGACTACTAAAAAATCAACGTCCATGTCCATGAGCGATAAAAGTCTGGCATTTCTTGAAAGTCTGACAGACAGAAAAATGACACTTGGAAATCTGCTTTGGTCAATACGCGAATGTGATGAGATGAGTCAGGCTGAATTTGCCAAATTATTGCGCGTGTCCCGCCAATATCTGTGCGATATCGAACGTGGCAGACGCATTGTCAGCACAAAAGCAGCAGCAGAATTTGCAAACAGACTGGGTTATTCGCCCAAACAGTTTATCCGTCTTGCCATTCAGGATGATTTGAATAAAAATGGGTTTTATTTTGACGTTGAAATACATGAAAAGAAGAAGGCGGCCTGATTTTGAAGACAAAAGGCAAAAGGCAAAGGGGTCAAGTATTCATTTGATACTTGTAGTATTCATGAGAGCGTGATTGTAAGGAAGAAGTATCAAATGAATACTTGACCCCTTTCCATTTAACAAGAATGGTGCTCTGTATTATTTTTGTATTGAGGGTGATGACTGGATTTCATTGGAACGCTGTATCGGGCTTGCGAGAAAAGGTGTGGTTGATTTGGAAGTGTGTGTTTTGCACATGAAAAATACATATTTACGGACGTCTCCGGTTGGTTCGTTTCAGGATAGTCTCCGTAGTTTGATTGAAAAAAAGCATAAGGATTAAAATCATGAGATTATTTGTGTTGTTTTTTTTATTATTTGGTGCTTCATGTGCCTCATGTGCTTTTGCGGATAAAGAATCTGTAATATCCCCAAATAAAAAATTGATTGCCTGTGTCAAAACAGGCGACCGTGTTATACCTGATGGATGTGATGACTTTGCTGATACTGGAAGCAAATCTGGAAATCAGATCTGGATCCATGATGCTGAAAAAAACAAAGAACGCTTGCTGGTTGACAATAATTTTGAATGCAATAGTCCAGAAAAACAAATTGTAGATCCTTCAGATTTAAAGTTTTCTTCAGACAGCAAAACGCTTTATTTTGTTTCATCTGCATGGGTTACATCAGGCGCCTTACACGCTGTGCAAGTTGATGGTAAAGGTTTGCGCTATATCATTCCAGCAAGTTCAGTGGAGGTTATTTCTCAAGGTGAATACAAAGATGATTTAATTGTTCAGCAGCACCGTTACTTTATTGGTGGCGGCAGTTATGACTGGCTTTGGCTGTTTACACCAGAAGGAAAAGAAATGGGGCCATTGGGGGATGAGATTTCACAGGATCAGAGGATGGTCATTGAATCATAAAATATAAAAAAATATGCTGACTTATTTTCTAAAAAACCTGGCTATGGGTGGACTCGAACCACCGACCCCGGTTCTGTAGCAACTGTCCTTGTGAATGATCTTGGGCACGGCTCTGCCTCGCCCCACAGAACTATCCGGTCAGTGTGGGGATCTCTATTTCATCATCTCTCACAGGGCCCATGCTGGCAGAGGATTTTTTGGGAGAAAACAGGGCAGCATCTGCTGTCACGCCTGTCAGATTGCTGGAAACATTGCGCTTTGCGATAATCTGTAACAATTCAGGATATTTTTCCATGACTGCTTTTGCTTCGGGAGATTGCCTTAATTCTTCGGGTGGCATATTGATCAGCTGAAAAAGTCGTTCATTCCCATTGCAGGAACTACGGGCAAAATTTTCTTCATAATGGCAGATATCATCGAGCAAGCGCACCATAATGCAGGCATCCTGGTTGCCAGCCTGTAGGGCGGCAAGAAGATCCCATGTATCAATAAATCCACCATGCGCCATCATTTTCAGAAACATTTTTTCTTTGTGTGGATGATTTTTTCCATGAAAAACCAGCTGTGCGGGACTTGTGTGGAAATTTTCTCTGGAGAACATGCTGTTTCCATTATGAATGGAGTCGAGTATGGCAGAAGCAATGTCGAAGTTCTTATAGAATAGTGCTTCTTTTACTGCGCTACCTTTCATTAAATTAACAGGTGGGCAGGTATCCAGAATAAGCTGCACGAATTCAGCATGCCCTTCCATGGCCGCGGTTTCCAGTGGATTGAAATATGACATGGCAAAATGGTTCATCTGATCCGGAAAACGCTCCAATATTTTTTTGCCTTCCGCAACATCTCCTTTTCTTGAAGCACGGTAAAATTCTCTCACTGCTTCCCGGATATTGTTTCCAGATTGAGTGTTCCCCATGATAATTTCTCCAGTTCTGCATGAAAACAGGAAAATTAAGGCCGCATCCCCGATGAACTTAAACCAGGTCGGGAATTTTCTTCCTGGCAAAGCATATTTTCAATAACAGTGCGCGGAGAGACAGGTTCAGGCAGTTTTTCTTCCGCAAACTGCGCGGAATTTTCAGCTTTTTCACCTTCTTTATCTTTTTGACCAGTCAAAACTGTTTGCTGAAAATTATGCCAGAGAGACAGGCGTTTTCTGACTTTTTGCAGAAAGTCGGTAATCCATTGGGGCCAGCGTGTATTTAGCTGATCTTTATGAATGTTAATCGTTCTATTATATGGTTCTCTCAATGTAATGGCTGCAGGTTTGCCATTTGCCCTGCATGTTTGCAGTTCTGAAAGTACACCAGCTCTTGTGCAGGTTAGCGCCAGCGTGCCGCCATTTGCGCTATCGATAATTACGGGGTTTGGAATCTGCCTGACGGGCAGACCTGTAATCGGGCATTTGTGATCAAGAAACCGTCTATAGCGATCTCTTTCAGATATAAGGGCTTTGAAAGTCTGATCATGAGTGCGCCCATTCAGCCATTCATCCAGCTTTTTTTCTTCGTCAGAAGTGAGCCATGCAGGCGCTGCATCTGTTACCCATTTGAGTTTTTCGCAAATCTCATCAATTTCATCAGCCTCTGCAAAACGCCGATGCTGGATGACAGGAAAGATCAGTGCACCGGTCAACCCCTGCCTTGCACCTGTAATTGCGCCCTGAATCATATACCAGGGCACAGTGAAAAGGGGTGAAAAAATCGTAATCAGGGGTGCTGCATACCTGTATCTCTCCACTTCAAGATCATGCATTATAAAGCGTATTGGCCACTCCAGCCCTGGCACAATGCCTGTGATTAATCCGGTGAGAATTCCTGCGATTCGATCCAGAGCCCTGAGCATATCAAAACCTCTATCTGTTATTATTTGGTGGCTATGGGTGGACTCGAACCACCGACCTCAGCATTATGAGTGCCGCGCTCTAACCAGCTGAGCTACATAGCCATTATTGACGAACAGGGGCGCTATTTTCGAAGCTCAGACTGTTCATTGTCAAGAAGAGAATACGCCAGAGCCATGGCATGACAGGCCCATAAATTATTTGACGAATGCCCTGTTTCCTGCGTAAAATCACCGACCTTTATCGCGGAAGCGATATTTCTCCTTGCCCTCAAGGGCTTGAATTTTAATCCGAAAGGAGTGTTTAACTGTATGAATCATTACGAAATTGTTTTTCTCGTGCACCCCGACCAGAGTGAACAGGTGCCTGCCATGATCGAGCGTTACAGCAACATGGTGACGCAGGGCCAGGGCCAGATTTACCGTGTTGAGGATTGGGGACGCCGCCAGCTGGCCTATCCGGTCAACAAACTCATGAAAGCCCATTATGTCCTCATGAATATTGAGTGCAGCAAGGAAACACTCGATGAGCTGACCAATGCCTTCCGCTATAACGACGCTGTCATCCGTAACCTTGTGCTCGCTGTAGGCGAAGGCGTACGCGATGCCTCCCCCATGCTCAAGGAAAAACTGCGTGAGAAGGAAGGCCGCGGTGAGGGATCCCGTGACCGTGATCGTGACGGTGGTGAAGGTGGTTACCGGGACCGTGGAGACAGGGGAGATCGGGGCGATCGGGGAGATCGTGACAGGGGAGATCGGGGAGACAGGGGCGAAAGAGGGGATCGTGCCCGCAGGTCTTCTTCAGTGCCTGCCGAATCCACCAACTCTGACAACTCTGATCAATCAGTCGCCTGACCGGGAGAATTTATTCATGGCCACACATTTTCGTCGCAAAAAGTTTTGTTATTTTACAGTCAACAAGCTTGACTCTGTGGACTACAAGGACGTCCAGCTGCTTCGCAAGTTCATTACCGAAAGTGGCAAAATTGTCCCCAGCCGGATTACCGGCACCAAGGCACGTTTTCAGCGTCAGCTGGCCAATGCCATCAAAAAGGCACGGTTCTTGGCCCTGCTGCCTTATTGTGACAAACACTAGTCTGCCATCATGCTGCTTCGCCGCCTGACTGATTTTATTCTGGCAAGCCGTCTCCGGGCGATGGCGGTGGCTTTTGCCACTTCCTTTATCCCGGTGCCGGGCGGCAGTGTGGGAGTACTCGTCGCAAGTCTTGTGACGCTCAGAAAGGGAGCCTTTGAAGGCAGCCTGGTTTTTTGCGCAGCGCTTGCCGCCTCTCTTGCCAGTTATGTGTTTTATCGCAACTCTGCAAATGCTTGGATGCTCTGGCAGGTGACATGGATAGGCTGCGCGCTTGGACTTTTGACCTGGCTTCTGGTCTTGATTCTGCGCAGAACATCCAGCTGGGCGATCGTAACCGAGCTTTCGGGCCTGTGCGGTATTCTGGTGATTCTGGGGCTGCATTTGGCTTTTCCGGGCATCCAGGGATGGTGGGTGGAACAGCTGACAGCGTGGTTCCATAAAAGCACCTCCATGATCGGCCATTTTTTGCCTGACATGGGATCAGCTGCCATGCAGCCCGAGGCAGTGTCTGCCGCATGGATAGCGAGCTTCAGCCGCTATGCAACCGGCTTTCTGGTGACCTCGTTTCTGGTCAATCTCCTGTTGCAGGTCATGATTGCAAGGGCGTGGGAAGCGGCGGTTTTCACGCGAGGACTGCTCAGGCAGGAACTCCATGCCTTTCGGGCAGACAGGGTGGCAGGGTTGCTGTTCATTATTGTGCTGGTGGCCGCCCTGATGGGCAGTATGCTGGCACTGGATATGCTGCCAGTGCTTTTGATGGTATTTTGTCTGGCAGGCTTTTGTCTGGTGCATGCATTGTTTGCCCTGTTGCGTCGGGGATGGGTGGCGCTGCTGTTTTTTTATGCCGGGGTGGTGGTATTTTTTCCATTCAGTCTGGCGATTGTTGCTATTGCCGGACTGTTTGATGTCTGGCTGGATTTTCGTGGAAAGCGTATTCTGAAGAAGAGGTGATGACGTGGAAGTGATACTGCTCGAAAAAATTCGTAATCTTGGGGCCCTCGGTGACCGGGTCAAAATCAAACCCGGGTATGGCCGCAACTATCTGGTGCCGCAGGGCAAGGCAGTGTATGCGACTGATCAAAATGTTGCCAAATTTGAAGCCCGCCGTGCTGAACTTGAAAAGCGTCAGGCTGAACTGCTTGCCGCAGCTGAAGCACGCAAACAGACACTGCTCGGTCTTGGTACTGTGACCATTTCTGCTGTTGCGGGTGAGGAAGGCCGGCTGTTTGGATCCGTGGGCACGAGGGATATCGCAGAAGCCATCACGGCGCTGGGTATGGAAACCCACAAGCATGAAGTCATGCTGCCGCAGGGACTGTTGCGCCAGACGGGTGAATACGATATTGAAGTGGAGCTGCACAGTGATGTGATCGCCACGATTCATCTTGTGATCGCGTCCGAAGGCCAAGCTTCCTGAGTTTTGTTTTTCTCCGGTGACGGGAGCAGGATACAGGAATACTGGAATGTGGGGTGACCTGAATGGATACCAGAGACATGGAAGCAGGAACACAGGCCAGTTATCAGAGAAAAAAGCAGCTTCAGGATGCAGGAACTGTGCGGGTTCCCCCGCATTCCATTGACGCCGAGCAGTCTGTGCTCGGCGGCCTCATGCTGGACAATCGTTCATGGGACGATATTGCCGACCGTCTTTCCGAAGAAGATTTTTACCGTCACGATCACCGGCTGATCTGGCGCGTCATGGCCCGTCTCTCGGGTCAGGACCGGCCGCTGGATGTGCTGACTGTGACAGAAGCCCTGCGCGAACTCCATGAACTTGAAAACGCAGGGGGTGAAGTTTATCTTTTTGAACTGGCCAACAATACGCCGAGCGTTGCCAATATCCGTGCCTATGCGGACATTGTGCGTGAACGTTCCGTGTTGCGGCAGCTCATCACGGCTGCCAATGATATTGCCGGGACTGCCTTTCGTCCGGATGGCCGCAACAGTGTGGAATTGCTGGATCAGGCAGAGCAGCGCATTTTTTCAATCAGTGAGCGGGGCGGGCGCGCAGGGGGACCTGTTGCCATCAACGAGTATCTTGCCCGTACGATGGAACGGATTGACCTGCTGGCCAGCAGTGATGATCCAATTACGGGCGTGCCCTCCGGTTTTCATGATCTGGATGAGATGACATCGGGTTTGCAGCGTTCGGATCTGGTGATTATTGCCGGCCGTCCCTCGATGGGCAAAACCACATTTGCGATGAATATTGCAGAACATGTGGTGATGAAAAGCCGTTTGCCGGTGCTGGTTTTCAGCATGGAAATGCCGGGTGAATCCATCGTCATGCGTCTTTTGTCTTCTCTTTCAAGGATTGACCAGCTGAAAATCCGCACTGGCCGGCTGGGTGAACAGGATTGGCCACGGGTGATTTCAACGGTCAGCATGCTGTCAGAAGCGCCCATGTATATTGATGATACGCCGGCACTCAGTCCCGCTGAAGTGCGGGCCAGATCAAGGCGGCTGGTAAAAGAATACGGCCAGCCTGGCATGATTGTGGTGGATTATCTGCAGCTGATGCAGGTGCCTGGTTTTGGTGAAAACCGCACATCTGAAATTTCTGAAATTTCACGCTCGCTGAAAGCCCTTGCCAAAGAACTTGCCGTGCCGGTTGTGGCACTGTCGCAGCTGAATCGTGGTCTTGAACAGCGGGCAGATAAAAGACCAGTTATGTCTGATTTGCGCGAGTGTGTGACAGGCGATACTTTGGTCTGCCTTGCTTCCGGCATGCGTGTACCGATTGAATCATTGGTGGGCCAACAGCCAGATGTCCTCTCAATGGATGAAGCCGGGAAAATTACTTCAGCAAGATGCGAAGTTGTCTGGAAAGTCGGAAAAAAACAGGTTTATGAAATTCATTTGGCGAGTGGACGTTCAATCAGGGCAACCAGCGAACATCGCATGTATGGAGCGAAAGGCTGGATAACGCTGGGTAACCTGAAGACAGGGGATCGTCTTGCGATTGCCCATCGGCTTCCAGAGCCGCACTCTCCTGTTGTCTGGAGTGATGAGCGGGTTATTTTATTGGGGCATTTGATTGGGGATGGCAGTTATCTGAAGCACCAGCCGATGCGTTATACCAGTCAGACACAGGAAAATATTGACGCTGTCATCAGGGCCGCAGAAACAGATTTTGGTGCGTCAACCAAAACATATTCGCGGGATGGCTGGCAGCAGGTTGTCATTGCTGGAAACGGTAACAGGTGGCATCCTGCAGGTGTGAACAAGTGGTTAAGGGAACTGGAAATTTATAACCAGCGCTCACATCAGAAAAGAATTCCGCAAGAGGCATTTCGATTGAATAACAGGCAGGTTGCATTACTGCTTAAACACCTTTGGGCGACTGATGGGACTATTTTTACCCGCAAAAAGGAATTAAGGGGTGGCCATATTATAAGCTATGCAACCAATAGCCCCGGTCTTGCGAAAGATGTCGTTGCTCTTTTAACCAGACTGGGTATTGTCGCCCGTATTCATCGGGTACAGAAAGGTAATTATCTGCCCGGTTATCAGGTGGGGATTACTGGAGCAGATGCTCAAAGATTTTTTCTGGATACGGTGGGTGGTTTTGGCCCTCGTGCCTGCCAGGCTGAAAAATTAAGGCAGGTTCTGGAAGGGGTAGAGGCGAATACAAATGTTGATACGCTGCCCATGGAGTTTTTTGATGGTATCAAAATGGCAATGCACGAACAGGGTATTTCGCAGCGTGCAATGGCGGCAATGCGTGGAACGGCTTATGGAGGGACATCTCACTTCAGCTTTGCGCCTTCTCGCACCCTTGCAAGAAGTTATGCAAGGCTGTTAAATGATGAAACACTTGAAATGGAATGTGACAGGGAACTATTTTGGGATCGTGTTGTGGAAATAACATCTGCTGGTGAGCAGGATGTTTATGATCTGACCGTTCCAGGCCTTGCTAACTGGCTCGCTGATGGTATCGTGACGCATAATTCTGGGGCCATCGAACAGGACGCAGATTTGATCCTGTTTATTTATCGGGATGAAGTTTATAACGAAGCCAGCGCAGACAAGGGCACCGCAGAAATCATTATAGCCAAGCAGCGCAATGGTCCGATTGGCAAGGTGCGTTTGACTTTTATGGGGCAGTATACCTGCTTTGAAAATTTCGCGAGACGGTAGCCCATGAGTCGTCCAGCCAGAATGATGATTGATCTTTCCGCCCTGCAGCACAATCTGGCGTGTGTGCGGCTGCGGGCGCCTTCTTCACAAATCATGGCGATGGTGAAATCGGATGCTTACGGACACGGCATCGAGCGCATCGGCACGGCTTTGCCCATGGCAGATGCGCTTGGGGTTGCCTGTTCTGAAGAGGGCATGATTTTGCGGAGAGCTGGAGTCAAAGGCCCCATTGTGCTGATGGAGGGGCTTTTTGATGCATCAGAACTGGATGAAGCCTCAGAAAACCGCTTCACGCTGGTCGTGCATCAGCTGTCGCAAATTGAAATGCTCGAAAAATATTCCGGCCAGAATCCTTTTGTGGTCTGGCTGAAGGTTGAAACCGGCATGAACCGTCTGGGCATTGCCTGCCGGGATTTGCAGGGCGCCTGGCTCAGGCTCATGAATTGTCCCATGGTCAAAAAACCGGTGGGACTCATGACCCATTTTGCAGAAACCGATGCACCCGACAGTGTTTCCATGCAGGAACAGCTGGCGTTATTTAATCAGGTGACAGCCGAATTGCCGGGTCCACGCTGTCTTGCCAAATCGGGTGCGATTCTCGGCAATCCCGAATCGCATGCGGACTGGGTGCGTCCTGGCATTATGCTCTATGGTGCGTCCCCCTGGCCGCACATGACTGGTGAAATGCTGGGTTTGCGTCCGGTCATGACGCTTTCATCCGCGCTGATTGCGATTCATGCGGTGGCCAAAGGCCAGCGGGTGGGTTATGGGGGGACTTATACCTGTCCGGAAGACATGCGCATCGGTGTGGTGGCTGCGGGATATGGAGATGGCTATCCCCAGGGTGCACGCAATGGCACGCCGGTGCTTCTGAATGATAAAATTTGTCCGCTGGCAGGCAGGGTATCGATGGACATGCTGAGCGTGGATTTGCGAACCCAGCCGGATGCAATGGTGGGAGATCCGGTGGTTCTTTGGGGATCGGGGCTTCCGGTTGAAACAGTGGCACTGCATGCAGACAGTAGCGCGTATGAAGTGCTGACACGCATGACGGGACGCGCAAGAATTGTTACCATACAGCCCGATCATGTTCTGGATGCGGGAAAAACAGGAAAAACAGATGCCATCATTTGATGTGGTTTCAAAAGTGGACAGTCACGAGTTGACCAATGCCATTGATCAGACCAATCGTGAAATTGAACAGCGATTTGATTTTCGCGGCACGAATGCGCGGGTGGAGTGTGAAAAAGAAACCCTGACGCTGATTGCACCCACGGATTTTCAGCTGAAACAGGTCGAAGAAATTTTGCGAAACAAGCTGGCGAAGCGCCAGGTGGATGCACGTTCACTGACCTTTGGCAAGGTGGAGGCGGCTTTGCATGAGGCGCGGCAGACTGCGGAGATTGCGGCGGGTCTGGACGGAGAGAAAGCCAAAAAACTGGTCAAACTGATCCGTGACAAAGGCTATAAGGTTCAGGCATCGATTCAGGGAGACCAGGTGCGAGTTTCCGGCAAAAAAAGGGATGATCTGCAGGAAGTGATTGCCTTTTTGCGTGCAGCTGAGTTTGAATTGCCGCTGCAGTTTGACAATTTCAGGGATTAATTATGGATGTGCAGCTCGCTCAACCTGTATTTCGCCTCAAGGCAGGCGCAACCTCCTGTACCATTTTGCAGCTGATGCAAACTGATTTGCAGGAATTCGAACAACAACTGGGAGTCACTGTGGCGCAGGCTCCCGATTTTTTTGCCGGAGTTCCTGTTGTGATTGATCTGGAAAAACTGCTACCCGAAATGACACCTGATTTTTCCGCACTGAAGGCCATGATGCTGCAAAAGGGCATGGTGCCTGTGGGCATTCGTCATGGCAGTGAAGCCCAGCGTGAGGCTGCCCATCGGTCAGGTCTTGCGGCACTTTCTGCCGGAAAAACTTCTGCTGCATCGGGACAGAACGGAACACGGGCTGAGTCGCAGCGTCCGATGAGCCGTCTGGTGACTTCCCCGGTGCGTTCGGGTACGCAGATTTATGCTCGTGATGCGGATCTGGTGGTCGTGGCATCGGTGAGTCCTGGGGCTGAACTTTTGGCGGATGGGCATATTCATGTGTATGGACCGCTTCGGGGACGTGCACTTGCTGGTGTGCAGGGCAACCGGGATGCGAGGATTTTTTGTACCAGTCTTTTCGCTGAACTGGTCTCCATTGCAGGATTTTATCTGACGCGTGAAGATATGCAGTCACTGCCAGAGAACCATGGTATGATCCAGGTTTATCTCGAGGGGGAGCAGGTCAGGATCGAACCTGTGGCCCAAAGTCATTTTGCATGAGGGAACGACACGTGGCGGAGATTATTGTAGTAACATCGGGCAAGGGTGGGGTAGGGAAGACCACAACCAGTGCTTCATTTGCGATGGGTCTCGCGGAGCGGGAACATCGTACAGCGGTTGTTGATTTTGACATTGGCCTGCGCAACCTTGATTTGATTATGGGCTGCGAAAGGCGTGTAGTCTATGATTTTGTCAATGTCATTCGGGGTGAGGCGAGTCTGAATCAGGCGCTGATTCGGGATCGTCATCTGCGCAATCTTTTTATTTTGCCGGCATCGCAAACGCGGGACAAGGATGCACTGACGCCAGAGGGTGTGGCGAAGGTGATGGAGGAGCTTTCCCAGTCATTTGACTACATTGTGTGTGATTCTCCAGCGGGGATTGAGCGTGGCGCACAGCTGGCCATGTATTTTGCCGATCATGCAATTGTCGTGACCAATCCGGAAGTATCATCAGTGCGGGATTCAGACCGCATGCTGGGGTTGCTGTCGAGCAAAACCAAACGGGCGGAAGAAGGCCGGGAGCCGCCGCAGCAGCATTTGTTGTTGACACGTTATTCGCCGAAGCGGGTGAGCCGCGGTGACATGCTGGGCATTGTCGATGTGAATGAAATTCTGGCAATTCCACTTTTGGGGGTAATTCCGGAATCGCCCGCGGTGTTGCGCGCATCCAATTCCGGCGAGCCTGTGATTCTGAACCGTGAGAGTGATGCCGGGCAGGCCTATGCGGATGCCGTGGCACGTTTTTGTGGTGAGACTATTCCGCAGCGGTTCATTGAAGAGAAGCAGGGCTGGATCAAAAAACTCTTCAGCTTCAGGGAAAAGGAATCGGTATGAGCTTTCAGACAGGGATTAACAAAATACTGCAATATTTTCAGCGGCCCACGCGTTCTGCATCGATTGCCAAGGAGCGTTTGCAGATTATTATCGCGCATGAGCGCACGAAACAGGATCGGCCAGATTACCTGCCAATGCTGCAAAAAGATCTGATTGATGTCATTGCAAAGTATGTGCCCATCAATGTGGAGGATATTCACATTGATGTGGATCGGCAGGAGGGTTGTTCAATTCTTGAGCTGAATATCATGTTGCCCGACAGGGCGCTTTCGGCCAGGGTAGCAGAAACTGTTTAATAATAAATCAATCTAAATTTTCATTACAATCTGCAGGTTATGACCACATAACCTGCAGCTGTTCTTTTACTGATTATAATGATGGTATGCGTTGTCCTGTTCCAGGAGTCAGGGAGCATTGCCATGGCTGGTTTGTTTTTCAGTGAAAAAAAGAAAGAATTTATGGGCCAGCTTGACAGGCTTTTAACAGATGGCCATATAGAAAAGCAAACATATGATATTGCCCTGAAAGCTGTTGCGAGTATGCAGAATGCTCCGCTGGCATGGAAAACAATGCAGCAATATATTGATGCAATGATGCTTTCCTCCTGGATTGAAAAGTCGGGTGGTGCACGCATCTCAAAAATTTACCAGATGGTTTCTGAAAAAAAATATTCGGACGATGATTTGAAAAAGGCATTGTTTGAGGCTCTTCCTGATTCCTTCAGCAAAAAATTCCCAAAAGAAGCTGGAAGAGTGATTGACAGTGTTTTGGCAAATCCGGCATATCGGGACAGTATCGTTGATCTTGTTAAAAAGCATGTGTCACCGGAGCATGGTTTCGGGAAGCGATTTTAAAAATGACTGCAAACATACAGAACCAGCGGATGGCTGGCCCTGTGACTGTTTGTTTCACTGTTCTATGCTTACAGGCATTTGGCCTGACTGAGCTGAATCGGGGCCGAGTGTGTGATCACATGTCCTTTTGCAAACGAGACGGATGTTGCAAGGACCAGAGCCATCAGACTGAGCGCTATTACATTCTTTGGGGTTTTCATGACATTCTCCCTTTATCCTGAATACCCCTGAAGTATAGTTTAAAATATGAGCAAGTCCGGCAAAATTTTTTATGATCATGATTTTTAGGGATATTTTTAATACCTTTGTCAGCTCCCCAGGACGACGGGGCGTTCAATCGCAAGACTATTGAAAAGCCCCAGCTGAACCGCTTCATGATACAGCCTGGCAAGTCTGCCCTGATTCAGTACTGCTTCGTATCCTCTGAGTGTATCCGCAGATTCTCTGCCAGCGACCACATCCAAAAGCGCCTGCGCGGCCTGAAGCTTTGCTGTTCTTGAATAGCCGCAATTAAAAAACCTGTGCCAGACTGGATGCCAGTATTCCCGGGTATCCGCTTTGCGCAGTTCAATATAATTCGCGAGATCCAGCTGAAGCCTTGTATTCCTGGAGAGCGATGGGTGCTGGTACAGACTTCTGGTCTGTTGAATACCCCCGGGTTGTGAGCTTGACCAGACCCTTTCTGACCAGGTAGTTACGGGGTTGGCTCCAGCTGCCATCAATGCCGAAACTATTTTTTGATGTCCCCGGCGAACAGCCAGCTGCACCGCATTCACACCCTCTCGATGCAACTCCTGCGCGTAGTATCCTGTGATTTCTGCATTGACATCGATACCCGGCTGGGCCAGCAAAAATTCTGCCAGTGGAAAGTTACCCGTAATGGCTGCAATCATTAATGGCGTAAAGCCAATTTTGGTTTTGGCATTCAGAAGTTCAGGGTTATGTTTTAATAATGCTGAAACGGCTTCAAGTGGAAAATTATTTTTGGAGGAAAAGAACTCAGCCCTGAATTCTCTTCCTGCACCATGTGGGTAAGCGGCACATGAAGAGCCAGACCATGAGCTTATTGATGAACCACGACAGGGTGAATCATCAGGCGACGTGGAAAATCGGTATTCCCATTCACACGCTGCCGCATGTATGGGTTGCCAGGTATCTTTGCATCTCAGGTTGCTGTTTCGCCAAAAATTCATCGTATCGGGATCAGTCTCGATACAGCAGGAAGAATCCGCCCCATTCTCAAGCAGGCATTCGATAACAGGAACGCTTTTGGCACAGATGGCAAAGAAAATTGCCGGAATATCCATATCTGCAGTGCGACTGTAAAATGCATCGTTCATATCAAATTTTTGTTCTTTTTCTTCTTTCTCGTCTTCGCTGCCGGCAAGCAGGGTGATAGCCGGCTGACATCCGATGGATGCCGCAAATACAATGGGACTGATATGCTTTGACGGAGTCGTCCCGAGATAAGGGTGAGATTTGGAAGTCTTTGCCGGTATATTTGTAGTCCTGAAATATTCTTCCGGAAACGCAATCTGCATACTGTTTTTCATGGTTTCAGGGCTTTGGCCGCAAAGCGCGAGAGCATTCAGGTAGATATAGGGCATTATTCTCTGGTATTTCAGGTCAGCCCTGTCAAACAAATTGAAGGCAGTTAGTGCCACACCCTGTCTTGACCACAGGGTCTTCGCAAGCATAAATGGACCAGGATTTTCGGGTGAAAGTGTGGACTGCCATTTTCGCAGGGAAAGCGTATAGTGATAACATTCATCGCAGATCAGTCTCAGGTCAAGGAAGACCCTGTTCATGAAAGAGAGAGGCTCATCATCAGGCTCTTCAGCTGCATTAAAAAGACAAAACGCCTGAAAAGCCCTATCCCGTACATCCTGAGACACGTCCTGCAAAACATGCCTGCCATACCTGTCCCTTGCCTCCAGAAATCCG
>Ga0206878_10235_pt1 | contig 22133 bp, 15 predicted proteins | sample Alteio_BWOrgCont_8_FD_152621 | JGI IMG/M metagenome (GOLD analysis project Ga0206878, IMG submission 152621) | Enriched cells from forest soil in Barre Woods Harvard Forest LTER site, Petersham, Massachusetts, United States -... | ecosystem: Environmental > Terrestrial > Soil > Temperate forest >... | reverse complement strand
GCTTCGGGCTCACCTTCATCGGCGCGCCCTACATCCCGCACCTGATCACGCACGATACCAGGGATTTCATCTTCCTCACCCTCTCCGGCCAGCGCTCTTCAGCGCCGCTCGACGAGTATGGAACCGTACCGACCGCCGACGAGCGCGGTGGGAACTTTCAGGGCCTGATGACGCCGAGTGGCCAGCTCATCACCATCTACGATCCCGGCTGCTATCCCGGAGACCCCAATGCCGGCAAGCCCTTCCCGAACAACACCATCACCGCACAGTGCATCTCGCCGCAGGCCACTGCGCTGCTAAAGTATGTTCCAGAACTCAACCTGCCCGGAAGCACGCAGAACTACCACCTGCTGGCTTCCGAGCAGACCAACACCACCACCATCGGCGCGCGCTTCATTCACAACTTCGGATCGGGCGGAAACAATGCCGCCCTCGGTAACTTCATCCGCCAGCGCCTCGGCCAGGCGGGTAGCCCTGGGGTGCACCAGAATATCAACGTCAACTTCAACTACAGCCACTCGGCCTCCGACGCCCTCAACCTCTTTCCCGACTTTGGCGGCAAGCAGCAGAGCAACCAGTATTCCTTGCAGGTCGGCTACTCGATCAGCAAAGGCCGCCTGGCCAACATCCTCAACCTCAACTGGAACCGCACCGATGCCCAGACCACCAATTACTTCACGAATACGACCGACGTCGCCAACCAGATTGGCCTGAACGGGCTCCCAGCTGATCCGCGGCTCTACGGCCTGCCCAACGTTACTCTGAATCAGTTCACTAGTCTCAACGAGCAGCAGCCCAACTTCCAGATCAACCAGACCCTCTCGCTCTCCGAGTCGCTTTCCTGGATCCACAAGAAGCACAACTTCCGCTTCGGAGGGGACCTGCGCCGTGTTCATCTCGATCTCATCGGCCTGACCAACTCCACCGGGACTTACACCTTCACTGGCCTCTACACTGAGGCTCCCGGCACCAACTCCAGCACTCCCGGCGGAACGGCGAGCTCTGGCTCCTCACTTGCCGACCTGCTTCTCGGGTTTCCCCAGCAGACCAGCCTGCAGGCTCCGGAACAAAAGTCCTATCTGCGTCAAAATGCCATTGACGCTTACGCTCAGGATGACTGGCGCGCCCTTCCCAACCTCACCATATTGGCCGGCCTGCGCTACGAATACTTCTCGCCCTACTCGGAGAAGTACGACCATCTCGCCACGCTCGACGTCGGCGACAACTTCAGCGAGGCCACGACCGTCACCCCCAACACCATCGGCCCCTATACCGGATTCTTTCCGCGCACCCTCGTTTATCCCGAGAGAAACAATTTCTCCCCGCGCATCGGCATCGCCTGGCGAGCCGCGAAGGACACGGTGGTCCGCGCTGGTTACGGCATCAACTACGCCAACGGCCAGTACGTAAAGTTCGTCCAGAACTTCGCCTTCCAACCGCCATGGGCCAACGTGCAGACCAACAGCAACCAGCTCACCGGCCTGCCCACGTACACTCTCGTCAATGGCTTCACCCAAACGTCCCAGGCCAATGGCAACTACTCGGTAAACAAGTACTACCGGCTGCCCTACGTGCAGGTCTGGAACCTCGACATTCAGCGGACACTCCCGCTCGGCATCGTCCTCAACGTCGGCTACAATGGCTCCAAGGGCACTAGACTCGACGTCCTTGATGCGCCCGGCCTCACTCCAACCCAATCTCCCAACGTCCTCTACAGCTACGAAGACTCCGTCGCCTTCTCCAACTTCAATGCTCTCGCCGTGCGCCTGCGCAAACGCATGCAGAACGGCGTCGCCCTCGGCGCGACTTACACCTACTCCCACTCCATCGACGACGCCAGCTCCATCGGCGCCACTGGAGGCGGAACCTGCATCACCAACGGCAGCGTCTGCGCCCAGAACTGGCAGGACCTGCTCGCCGAAGAATCGAACTCCAGCTTCGATATCCGCCAGCAGCTAAAGGGTGATTTCGTCTTCGAGCTACCCTTCGGCGTCGACGGCCATTATTTGAGCAGCGGAAACTTCCTTTCGCACGCTGTAGGCGGCCTCTCTGTCTCAGGAACCTTCGATTTTGCCACTGGCTCCCCGCTCACTCCGCACTATGAGGCCGCTGTGGCTGACGTCGCGCGCGGCAGCACCGGCTCCCTGCGCCCCGACCGCGTCCCCGGCGTCTCGCTCACCGCCGGAGGAGGCACACTCGACAACTGGTTCAACCAAGACGCCTTTGCCAATCCCCCCGACGGCGACTTCGGAACCGCTTCGCGCTATTCCATCACCGGCCCGGGGACTGTGTCGGTGAACATGTCCTTCTCGAAGACCCAGCGCTTCTCAGAAATGCGCACGTTCGAAGTCCGCGCGACCGCCAGCAACATCTTCAACACCGTCCAATACTCGGGGGTCGACACGACTCTGGGCTCCGCAAGTTATGGGCAGATCACCTCGGCTGCCACTATGCGGCAGTTCACCTTCCTGGCCCGTTTTCGCTATTAAGGAGACTCCCACATGACCGACCGTCTCCGCATTCTCGGCTTCGCTACAGCCCTTGGACTCACCGCCATCTTCGCTGCCCGGGCCCAGCAGTCGCCCCCCCCACAATCTACAGACCAGCAGCCGCCCACCCAGTCCTCCTTTTCGCTGAAGGTCAACAGCGACATCGTGCTCACCAACGTCGTCGTGCGCGACAAGAAGACCGGAGCAGTCGTTCGCGGCCTCACAGCTAAAGACTTCACCATCCTCGAAAACGGCAAGCAGCAGCAGATCTCGAGCTTCGACTTTGAGAGCGTGGACCAGGTCGCGCCCCTGAACGAAGCCACCATCAATGGACAGGCTGGCACAAGCATCTTCAATGCCAAAAATGGACTCGCCAAGCCCGAGGAACTGCGCAACCACCGCCTCATCGTACTGTTCTTCGATCTCACTTCCATGCAGCCCGAGGACATCGAGCGCTCGCAGGACGCGGCCCGCAACTACATCAATCACCAGATGCAGCCCGCCGACATCGTCGCCGTCGTCTCGCTGGATACCTCACTCTCCCTAGATCAGGATTTCACCCAGAACAAGCAGCTCCTGCTTAACGCCGTCAATTCCTACTCCGGTGATCAGAGTTCCGGCTTTCAGGCGGGAGCCACGAGCACCACCAATCAGGTCGAAGACACGACATCCTTCACTGCCGACGAGCAGGAGTACAACGACCTCAACACCGACCGCGAACTCTTCGCCATCGCGTCCGTCTCCAAATCGCTCGCCTACATCACCGAGAAAAAATCCATGCTGTACTTCTCCGGCGGAATCCAGCGTGACGGCATTGAAAACCAGGCCTCCCTGCGCTCCGCCATCAACGCCGCGGTGCGCGCCAACCTGTCGATCTACAGTGTGGACACGCGCGGCCTCCAGGCCATCTCCCCGCTCGGCGACGCCACGACCGGCAGCCTGCGCGGCACCGGAGCCTACAACGGCGCAGCCCTCCAGAACAATCTCGATTCCAACTTCAACACCCAGGAAGTCATGGCTACGCTCTCGTCCGACACCGGCGGCAAAGCCTTCTTCGACAGCAATGATTTTTCACCAGCCTTCGAACGCATCCAGCGCGATACCTCGGCCTACTACGTCCTCGGCTTCCGCTCCACCGATACGAGAAGAGACGGCCGCTACCGCAGGCTGACCGTCAAGATCAACCGTGCCGACGTCAAGCTGGAATACCGTCCCGGCTACTATGCGCCCGCCGACTACCAGCACTCCACCCGCGAAGATCGCGAGCGTCAGCTCGAGGATCAGCTCGCCAGCGATCTTCCCGCAACTGACGTGGCCGTGTACATGGAAACGCTCTACTTCCGCACCGACGATACGCACTACTACGTGCCCGTCTCGATCGTCGTGCCCGGCTCGCAAATCCCCTTCGTCAAAGGCGGTGACAAGGACAAGGCCACGCTCGACATCATCGGTGAAGTGAAAGACCCCGCCGGCCACGTCATCGGCCAGGCCCGAGAGACCGTGAAGCTCTCCATCGATCAGGCCCAGCAGGTCCGCCAGAAGAACGTGCAGTACTCCACCGGATTCGCCCTCCCCATCGGCAAGTTCCATCTCAAATTTGTCGTGCGCGAAAACCTCACCGGTCGCATGGGTTCCTTCGAAACCGACATTAACGTCCCCGACCAGCGCAAGATTCCGCTCAAGATGAGCTCTGTAGTGCTCGCCAGCCAGCGCATTCCGGCGGCGAAGCATGCCGACAGCCCGCTCGTGCACGATGGTGAGCAGCTTGTGCCCAACCTGCCCCACGTCTTCCGCCAAGACCAGCACCTCTACTTCCTCTACGAGGTCTACGCCCCCTCGCACGCGACCGCGCCCGCCGCCGATGCTGCCCCCAGCTCGGGTCACGACCCGAAGCCGGCCGCCAAAGGTCCCAACGCGCCCGTTCGCGTCCTCACCAGCATAGAATTCCTGAACGGAAGCACCAAGGCCTTCGAAACGCCGCTCGTCGAGGCCAACACACTCAATATTCCCGCGCGCGACGCCGTCGCCTTCCAGTTCGACGTACCCCTCACCGGCCTCAAGCCCGGCCTCTACACCTGCCAGATCAACGTGATCGACGACGCCGGAGGCAGCTTCAGCTTCCCCCGCACCGCCGTACTCATCCGCGAACCCGCGCAAGCGACTACTCCGCCCTCGACCCCAACATCGCCCAGTTCGCCGGCGCCCGCCACAGGCAGCCCCGCTGCCCCCGGGCGTTAGGGCAGGCCTTCATTCCGGTTTCTTACTCACCGCATGAATCCCGTCCGGTAGTGGGCGAATCCTGTAATTTGAGATCTGTTGAGGAGAAATGGAGATGGCTGGAATTCTTGCCGCTACGATCGCTGCTCTGCTGTTGATCGGTTTCTGGATCAAGAGCATAAGAGACCGGCGTGAACTGGAACAGCACAGCATCACGCCAGAAGCTCTTCACGAGCTGCTGGCTTCACATCACGATGTGCTTCTCTATGACGTTCGCCTGCCGCTCGACGTGCTGACCGACTCTGAGATTATTCCTGGGGCAAAGCGGGTGGCGCCAAAAGAAATAATAGAGGATCCTTCGCTGATCCCGAGAGAGCAGGATGCAGTTGTCTACTGTACCTGTCCCGGGGATGAGTCAAGCCGGACCGTCTTGCATCGAGCCCTCGCCTTGAAGTTTTTTCGGGTCAAGTTTCTCAAAGGCGGGCTGGCGGCCTGGAAGGCAAAGGGCTATCCCGTTGAGCCATACAACAAGCCCTTTCGGCTCGACACTAGCGCCTGAGCTCTCCCTTCGCGGATTTTCTCCCGACGCGCGCTACAGGGAGCTGTGATGCCACGCCCTCCAGAAGCGCCGCGCATAAATCCCCAGGTTGAAAACGCACATCGCCACTCCAAAACCAGTGACGACCCACACCGAAAGATCCGGATAAATCGTCGCCTCCAGGTAATGCACCAGAAACCCACCCGTCCATGTCTGTGTTGGGGTATGCATGCCGGCTCTGGCCTCCAGCCACTGCTCGGCCAGCGTCAGCGGACACGGCCAGGGACCGATCTCGACGATGATTCCCCAGGTCAGCGAAGCCACATGGAACGCTGTCCACCAGGGACGTCCGCGCGTCCACAGCGCTCCCGCAATCGCCCAGAGAATCCAGGCCAGATGTAGAACGAGCACCGCCGCCGCGAGCGCTTCCATCGTGCGATCCCCAAATGCGATCTTAGTTCCGGCTTCGTCCGTCGTATAAAGTACCTTCGAGGTACAACAGTGACCCCCAAAAAGCAGACAGCTTCCCGCCGATTCCACCCGTTCCTGCTGATCGCCGCCCTGACTCTTGCCATCTCAGCCCATGCTGCAGACCCAAACCGTGGATACGTGCACACCAATGGCTCGCAGCTCGTCGATGGCCAGGGCCATACGCTGAACCTGCGTGGCGCCAGCCTCGGTAACTGGATGGTCCCCGAAGGCTACATGTTCCGTTTGGAGCAGGACCCGCAGTCGCCGCGCGAGATTGAAGCCCTTCTCAATGAGCTGTTAGGCCCAATCGCCGCGACACGGTTCTGGCATGACTACCGCGACCGCTACGTCACCCGCGCCGATATTCAGTTCCTTCAACACACCGGATACAACTCCATCCGCATCCCCATCGACTACCGCTTCTTTACTCCCGGCAACGAAGAGGGCTTCACTCTCCTCGACCGCGTCATCGGATGGGCGCAGGAGGCCGGCCTCTATATCGTGATCGACATGCACGCCGCCCCGTGCGGTCAGACCGGCACAAACATCGACAACAGCTGGGGATATCCCTGGCTCTTCGAAAGCCCCGAGTGCCAGCAGCAGACCGTCGATATCTGGAAGCGCATTGCCGCGCACTACCGCGATTCGAAAACCGTTTTGGGCTACGACCTGCTCAACGAGCCCATCCCCCCCTTCCCTCAGCTTCAGATCTATAACGCGCGCCTTGAACCTCTCTACCGCCGCATGGTCGCCGGTATCCGTGAGGTCGATACCCACCACGTCGTCATCCTCGGCGGAGCCCAGTGGGACACCAACTTCAGCGTCTTCGGGCCGCCCTTCGACTCCAACGTCATGTACACCTTCCACAAATACTGGATGTCGCCCGAGCAGCCCGCTATCCAGGCCTATCTCGACTTCCGGGACCGCTATCACGTGCCCCTGTGGCTGGGAGAATCCGGTGAAAACACCGACGCATGGGTCAGCCAATTCAGGCAGTTGCTCGACAAAAACCAGATTGGCTGGGCCTTCTGGCCCTACAAAAAGATGGAAAAATCTTCAGCTCCGGTTTCTTTCAATCGCCCTCAGTACTGGGACGAGATCGTGGCCTTCGCCAAGACCCGCGGCGGAACGGGAGAGGCGGAAAGGCAAATAGCCCGCCGTCCTCCCATGGACCACATCCGCGCCGCCTTCGCCGACCTGCTCCAAAATATCGAGTTCGAGCACTGCACGCAAAACGCGGGCTACCTCAAGGCGCTCGGCCTAACGCCAGTCAGTTGAGCCGTTACTTATCCATATCTTCGAGCGCAAATCTGCCCAGCACGATCGGGCGCGAGGTCGGCGGCTTGGTGCTTGCCACATCCACCGGATAGGGCTGCTGCCCGTAAGTCGGAAAGCCGAAGATCTTCCCTGTCCGCAGGTCCACCGCCACCTTCCCGTAGATCTGGCTGGTGCCGTCCGGTGCGCGCAGCATAAATAGGCCCGGCTCAAAATACAGCGGATAATCCGCCATAACTTGCGCCTGCGCGGGCTGCGGCGTGACAAAAGGTTCGACGGCGATCGCTAGCAGCGCGATCGCAATCAGCAGCAACAGAACATTAGCTGTAGTGGTACTCTTCATTTCGCTCCTTCGTGGGCGGCCCCGATGACATCCATCCCCGCCACCAATCTAAACCCAGACGATTGCTCATCCGCAGCCTGGCAATGCTAGTCTTGGTTTTCAGTCAGGAGAAGCCCTATGGCCCAGGACGCCCCGACCGAGAGCCCGCACTCGCAGCGACCGCGCGTTCCCCTGCCCGCCGGATACCGCCCGGGCATTATCACCGCCATTACCGTCCTGCTCGGCTTCTCTCTTCTTTTCTTCCGCTATTTTGACTTCGAACTGCCCGGCAAGTGGACCGTCTCTTCGGCCATCGCCTCTATCCTCATGGCTCTGTCGATTCTCCTGCAATTCGTCACCCTATGGAGATCGCTCCAGGTTAAAGATGACGATGAGGCCGAATACGCGATCACTCTCCGGTGGTTTCGTTACTCCGCCATCGTGCTGATCGTCAGTCTCGCCCTCGCAGGCCTGTCGGCTTCAGGCCTCGACAACTTTTGATCGTCGCTGCGCAGAATGACAGCGCCCCCAGCTCTCCTGCAAAATGGTCGTGCCTTTCTTGCAGGAGAAACCACGAGGATCCCACGGTGAAGTCTTTCTTCTCGAAGCTCTGCGCGACGTGCATTGCCTTTAGCCTTCCACTTGCTGCCTTGGCGCAAACCGCGGCACCACCGGCAACGCAAGAACCGCAATTCTCCACCATCCTTTATGGAGCCGCCTACTACAACGAATACAACCCCTACGAGCGCCTCGACAAAGACGTCACCCTCATGCAGCAGGCCGGCCTTACTGTCGTGCGCATGGGCGAATCCACATGGAGTCTCTGGGAGCCCGAAGACGGCCACTTCGAGTACGCATGGATGGATCGGGTCGTCGACGCCATGGGTAAGGCCGGAATTAAGGTCATCATGGGTACGCCGACATATTCCATCCCCACGTGGCTCTACCATGAGCATCCCGAAGTTCTTGCCCGGCCCTTGGGGGGCGCGGAGACCTTCTACGGCATGCGCCAGAACATGGACATCGATAGCCCCGTCTATCGCTACTATGCGCAGCGGCTCATCCGCAACATGGTCGAGCACTACCGCAACAATCCCACCGTCATCGGCTGGCAGATCGACAACGAGACGCACTCCTACGACGCCTCCAACAACGACGTCTTCGTCGGCTTCGTCAATCACCTCAAGAAAAAGTTCGGCACCACCGACGCTCTCAACAAGGCCTGGGGACTCAACTACTGGGGGCAGGACGTGAATGGCTGGGAGAACATGCCCACCCGCGACAGCACCATCAGCACCGGATACAAGCTCGAGTGGTCGCGGTGGCAGCAGATGCGCGTCACCGATTTCCTTGCATGGCAGACTGCGCTAGTCCGCGAATACCGCCGCCCCGACCAGTTCGTGATGCAGGACTTCGCTGGAGCCATGCACACCGACGTCAACGAATTCGAGATCGCGAAATACCTCGACGTTTCCGGCGCCAACCCGTATCACGGCACGCAGGACCACATGGACGGAGCGGCGCAGGCGCTCGTCGGCGATTACATCCGTTCGCTGCGGCACCAGAACTACCTCGTGACCGAAACCAACGCCCAAACCATCGGCTGGGACTCCGGCTTTCAGTATCCGCCCTACGACGGCCAGATCCGCCTCGACGTCTACACGCATGTTTCGAGCGGCGCCAATATGGTCGAATACTGGCACTGGTCCTCCATCCCATCCGGCCAGGAAGTCTACTGGAAGGGCGTGCTCGGCCACGACCTCGAGCCCAACCGCGCCTACGCCGAAGTCTCGCGCACGGCCCACGAGCTCGCGAAGATCGGCCCGCAGCTTGTGAACATGAAGATCACCAACCAGGTGGCGATCCTCTACAGCATTGACTCGTGGAACGGCCTGAACGCCATGCCCTTCGGACATCAACCGTCTGTGGCATGGCACGCCGACACGACCACGGCAGACTACGTCGGCCTGGTTCGCCAGTTCCACCACGCGCTCTACAACGCTAACGTCGGCGTCGACTTCGTTTTTCCCGAGGACCCCAACTTTTCCCGTTACAAAGTCCTCATCGTCCCCGCGCTCTATGTCGCCGACGACGCGCTGCTCCAGAAAATCTCCGACTACGTCAAGCAGGGCGGCCACGTCCTGATGACCTTCAAGAGCGGATTCACCAACGAAAACAACGCCGTGCGCTGGGTGCGCGCCCCCGGACCGCTGCGCGAAGCCGCAGGCTTCAGCTATCAGGAATTCTCCAACCTCGAAAAGCCGCTGGCTCTCAAGGGCGATCCCTACAAGGTCGGAGACGAGAACAAGGTCATCTACTGGGCCGAGTTCCTCATGCCCGACCACGCGCAGACCCTCGCCACCTACGATCACCCCTTCTTCGGCCGCTGGCCCGCCATCACCCGGAACCAATACGGCTCGGGCACGCTGACCTATGAGGGCACATTCCTCTCAGACACTCTGCAGAAGGCCGTGGTCCTCGACGTGCTCCACCAGGCCGGCCTCACCGGGCCAGCCCAGCAACTGCCCGCAACCGTCCGCGAGAAGGATGGCGTGAGCGCCTCCGGAAAGAACATCCACTATTACCTGAACTATTCCGGCAATCCGCAGACGTTTCCGTACTCGCACCGCGCCGGTGCCGATTTGCTCACTGGTAAGACCGTGGACTCGTCCGACCAACTCACTATCGGCCCCTGGGACCTGGCCATCATCGAGGAACGCTAGGACCTGACCTGCAGAAAAATCCAGTGTGAATTCTGTAGATCCTGAGGTGTCAGAGAGCCGGGAGAGCGCCTATCTTTGTAGGTGGTTCGGTAGCCGAGCACCGATCCCTGGGAAATGCACGTCTGCTATCGATCGAAAAGGAGAAAGCATGACAATACGCCCGCCCCTCCCTCCCTTCACCCGCGAAACCGCGATTCAGAAAGTACGCCTGGCGGAAGATGGCTGGAATTCCCGCGATCCTGAAAAAGTGGCTCTTGCGTATGCGCTCGATTCCCGCTGGCGAAACCGCGCCGAATTCGTGAATGGAAGGCAGGAAATCATCGCTTTCCTTGCGCGCAAGTGGGCAAAGGAGCTCGACTATCGCTTAATGAAGGAGCTTTGGGCCTTCGACGGAAATCGCATTGCCGTGCGCTTCGCATATGAGTCTCATGACGACTCGGGCAATTGGTATCGGTCGTATGGAAACGAAAACTGGGAATTCAATGAAGACGGGCTCATGCGACTAAGGTATGCATGTATCAACGACCTTCCGATAAAGGACTCGGACCGTAAATATCATTGGCCGCTCGGACGCCGCCCGGACGACGTTCCGGGATTAAGCAACCTTGGATTCTGAAAACAGAGCCGCACCTTCTTCTGCAAAAGCTTTACGCCCGTAAGGAGAAATCTATGGCACTCAGTAACGGAATAGTCGCGATAACCAGCCATCACTCGGTTGACCAGACGGTGGAGAAGCTCAAGGGCATTTTGCAAGCAAAGGGAGTCACGCTGTTCGCGTTTGTCGACCATAGCGGAGAAGCAGAAAAGGCGGGAATGACGATGCCTCCCACTAAGCTGCTGATCTTCGGGAGTCCAAAAGCCGGCACTCCACTGATGCTGGCCGCTCCCAGCATTGCTATCGATCTACCGCTCAAGATCCTGGTCGCGGAAGATAGCCAGGGAAAAGTCTGGATCTCCTACAACAGCTCGGAATACCTGCAGGAGCGACACAACATACCCAAGGATTTGCTCCAGAACATCGCAGTGGTTGCAACCTTAGCGGCCAAAGCGAGTGAGTAGCTCCGGACACCCCTCGACCTGCCGCGCCTTGCAGCCTTGGCCGGAGCTTCATATACTTACTTGTTTGCCTCACAGCTGAAGGAGCAATCTCGTGTCCACCAAGACCACCGAAGTTCGTCACACTCTCGGCGATGCCGCGGCGCGCCAGCTAGCTAACACCACTAAAACGCCGCCGCAACTTGGCTCCATCACGCCGCGCTGGCTTGTGAACCTGCTCCCCTGGACCCCGGTTGAGTCCGGCACCTATCGCGTCAACCGCGTCAAGAGCGATTCCACCGTCGAGGTCGTCTGCGGCGCAAAAGACGAGCGCGATCTGCCCAAGACCTTCGTCGATTACGAGGAGACGCCGCGCGAGCATACCCTCAGCGTCATCTCCACCATCGTTGACGTGCACACCCGCATCTCCGACCTCTACAGCCACCCGCACGATCAGATCCGCGAGCAGCTGCGCCTCACCATCGAAGGCGTGAAGGAGCGCCAGGAGAGCGAGCTCATCAACAACCCCGACTATGGCCTGCTGACCAACGCTGCTGCCGCCATGCGCCTCAAGACCCGCAAAGGCGCGCCTACCCCCGACGACCTCGACGAGTTGCTCGCCCGCGTCTGGAAGGAGCCCGCCTTCTTCCTCGCTCACCCGCGCGCCATCGCCGCCTTTGGCCGCGAATGTACCCGCCGCGGCGTGCCTCCGCCGACCGCAACGATCTTCGGCTCGCCGTTCCTTACCTGGCGTGGTGTGCCTCTCATCCCAACCGATAAGCTCGCCGTTGACGGCGAATCGCACAAGACCAGCATCCTGCTGCTCCGCGTCGGCGAAAAGAAGCAGGGCGTCGTCGGACTCTTCCAGCCCGGACTGCCCGGCGAACAGACCCCCGGCCTGTCCGTGCGCTACATGGGCATCAACCGCAACTCCATCGCTTCGTACCTCATCTCGCTCTACTGCTCGGCCGCCATCCTCACCGAAGATGCGCTCGGAGTCCTCGAGAACGTCGAGGTAGGCCACTACCATGAGTACAAGTGATCTCGATAAGATCGACGCGGCGATAGCCACAGCGCAGGCTCCTGGTTTAGAGGAGTTGAGCACCGGCGAGTCCATCATCCCCGCCGCCGAAATCGCGCGCCTCGCCAACGAGTTCTTCAAGGCCATACCGGGAACGCCGCCCGACGCGACTTTGTCCGCCGTGCCTGCCCCCTTGTCCTCGGTCTCTTTCGCGCCCGCAGCCTCAGCTCCTGTTCTCGCCTCCGCGCCCGCACCTATCGCATCAGCACCAACGACGCAGATCCCCTCAACCACTGGATTGGAGCTGTCTCGCAGCGTACCCTTCGCCGAAATGCCGAGCGCGGCTTACACCTCGCCGCAGCTGCCGTCCTTCGCCTCCGCGCAGATTCCGTCGCCGGCGCGCGCGGCAATACCCGTCTCGGCCCCGCAATCTCCATCGTTCGGCTTCGAGCAAATCCCGTCCTTCGGATTCGGACACGCGCTGCCCACAGAATCCGATGTGCGATCGGCCTTCAATTCCGGCTCCGGCTTCTACTTCCTTCCTGTTTTCCAGGCCGCACCCCTCCCAGCGGCCAATCCATCTCCCGTTGCCTCTGCTCCGGCCACAGTTCAGGCACCCGGTTCCCTGCCCGACCTCAACCTCAGCGCCGGATTCTTCGACGTCCACACCATCCGCCGCGATTTCCCCATTCTGCGCGAGCGCGTCAATGGACGCCCGCTCATCTGGCTGGACAACGCCGCTACAACGCAGAAGCCGCAGAGCGTCATCGACCGCATCTCGTATTTCTACGAGCACGAAAACTCGAACATTCATCGTGCCGCCCACGAACTCGCCGCTCGCGCCACCGACGCCTACGAAGGGGCACGCGACAAAATCCGTCGCTTCGTCAACGCCTCATCAAGCAAGGAAATCGTCTTCGTTCGCGGCGCTACCGAAGCCATCAATCTCGTCGCGCAAAGCTGGGGCCGCCGCCACATCGGTAAAGACGACGAAATCGTCATCAGCCATCTGGAGCACCACGCCAACATCGTTCCCTGGCAGATGCTCTGCTCTGAAAAGGGCGCACGCCTGCGCGTCATCCCCATCGACGACGACGGCCAGATTCTGCTCGAAGAATATGAAAAGCTCCTCAGCCCCCGCACGCGCATCGTCTCCGTGGCGGGGGTTTCAAACGCACTCGGAACCGTAACTCCCGCACGCGAAATCGTGCAGATTGGTCACCGTTACGGAGCGCGTGTGCTCATCGACGGCGCGCAGGCCATCTCGCACATGCCCGTCGATGTGCAGGCGCTCGACTGCGACTTCTATGTCTTCTCCGGCCATAAGATGTTCGCGCCCACCGGCATCGGTGTTCTCTACGGCAAGCCCGACGCGCTCGCTGAAATGCCGCCGTGGCAGGGTGGCGGCAACATGATCGTCGACGTCACTTTCGAGAAGACCACCTATCAGCCACCGCCGGGACGTTTCGAAGCCGGCACCGGAAACATCGCCGACGCCGTCGGACTGGGCGCGGCCATCGATTACCTTGAGCGCCTTGGGATGCACAACATCGCGCACTACGAGCACGAACTTCTCAAGTACGGAATGGAGTCCTTGCGCCGCGTGCCCGGTCTGCATCTGATCGGTACCGCGCGCGAAAAAGCCAGTGTCATGTCTTTCGTGCTCGAAGGCTATCGCAACGAAGACGTGGGCGCGGCGCTCAATCAGGAAGGCATCGCCGTCCGTACCGGCCACCACTGCGCCCAACCTTCGCTCTGCCGCTATGGCCTCGAAACGGCCGTACGCCCCTCGCTCGCCCTCTACAACACACACAAAGAGATCGACAAACTTGTCGATGTATTGCTACGACTCAAAAGCGTCGGTTGAAGATCATCCAGAGGTCAAAATAACTAATACCCGGGTGCCCCTCAGCCTGCCTTGAGCGGAGCCGAAGAGTCCGGATTTTCGGACGTGGACTTACTCGCATCCTCAATCTCGCGCCACGGACAATGCCTGCAACCCGACCCGCAGCAATATCCCCGCATCCGGTGGTACGCCTCGGTAAAAACCAGGTAAGGACCATCCATGTAATAGTCCTCACCTTCCACCAGCGGTTGAGCGTTTTCAGGCAAGCGCGCTACCTTCAATCGTCGGCGGCAAAGCAAACAGTCCACTTGCAATCGAAGTTTCTTCGGGTACGGAAGAAATCTCCGGCCCAGCGGTCAGCGGGTACGTCACCGTTTTGCCCGGAACACACGCAACGCGCTCACCCGGAATCACCACGGCAACAAGGTTCATCGGATCGGCGGCAGCAAACGTGATCGGCGCTCGCTGGCCTGCTCCCTTCAAACGCAATTCACGCAGCGACTCCAGCGCTTCCGGCAACGCAAACTGCTCGCCGCCAAATCCCGACACAAACCGCCCGCCGCGCACCACGCCGCGCGCTTCCAGCCGCCGGTACATCCAGAGCAGGTCTCGCCACCGGGCCATCGCCGTCTCGCGCTCCATCAGGTCGCGAAAGACAACGCCATAGCGCCGCAACAAGACCATAGAGGCCGACTCCACCTGCGCCTCACGACGCACAGCGGCCTCGCCCGCCGTCTCTTGCACAGGATTAGCCACACACAACATGCTCCAGCGTCCTGCCGCGTTACGGGAATGCGCCACCGGCTTCACCCGAGCCGGGCTGGCGAACATCTGCTTCCTGCGTGGATCGACCAGCATGCGCAGGCTGTCGAATCCATCCGCCGTCACCAGGCCCGCGGCAACCAGTTCCCAAAGCGCATGGCTGACATCCTCCACCGGTGCGCCCAGCACGCGAGCAATGTCGCCGGGAAACATCGCGCCACGCTCTCCCAGGTATGACCGCAGCTTGTTGGCAAGCTCGCTCAGCGAGCCTGTAAGATTGGCCTCAGGAATTTGCCGCTGTGACAGGCACAAATCCATCCACAACGCCTCTTCCCGCAGGAAAAACGTAATAGGAGCCATGCCCGTGGGGATAATCCGCTTCGGTCCGCCGCTTTCAATCGAAGCAAATGCAGGATGCGGCGAAATGCGCCCCCAGCCGACCACTCCCGTCAGGGTGAGTGTATCGAGCCAGCGCGGATCGTAGTTCGCGACTCTTTGCGGAAAAATAGACCGCTCCCACTCGATCGCAGGAGCCTCAAAGCCCTCCAGTCCGCGAATCGCTTCGAGCAATCCCCGCTCACCCGTGAGCTGTCTCTGAGCGCCCAGATGTTGCCAATCGAGCAGAAACCGCATGTAGTCCGCCGGCGTGACCGACGCAACCTGCTTCCTCAAGGAGTGGAGCGTACGTTTGTGGATGCGCTGCAGCAAACGCCGCTCGCACCATTCGACATCTTCATCCGGAATCGTACCCGCCGTTGGCGAAGTCTCGAAGCAACCCCGCAGAATGGTCCCCGACATTTCGAGCCGCAGCACCTGTTTCCATATCTCGTCGGCCGCAACACCCAAGCGCTCGCCGAGAGAGCGCGAAGTCACCGGACCCAGCACCGCCATCCAACCCTGAACGGCTTTGCGTAGAACATCCTCGGCGTTTGCATGAGCAGCAGTAATGGCCGGGACCCCGTGAGCAAAGCCCACCTCCGGCCACAGCAGGCGCAAGTCCTCTACACGTTCTACCGCGACGAAATAATTCCGATTACCCACCAAAGCAAGCGTCACTCGGCCCTGCCGTTCCAGCCTCGCGTACCACTCTCCCCACTGTGCCGTGCGCGTGTCTGCCGTAATCTCCGCGGGAACAACCACCAGTGACCACAGCAGGTCGTGAAACTCGTGCTCGTCGCGCAAATCCGGCCACACCTGCTCCCGAACCTCGGCAATCGAATCGGGAGAAAGTCGTCCCGCCTCGCCCAGCTCCTTGTCCGGAAGCTGGCCGCGCATGGCCACGGCGCGCGCGCGCCGCTCCTCCAGCGGCGCATCGTCAAGATAAGCATAAGGATTCGCATTCAGCAGTTCGTGTGAAAAAACCGACGGCGTGGTCGTATCTACAGCCAAGCAGCGGATGCGTCCGTCGTGCATCCCTTCGAGAACCGCCTTCAATCCCTCGAGATCCATCGCCTCGCCGAGCACATCTCGCATCACTTCGCGCACCAGGAGGTGGTCTGGGATCTGAATATCGCCCTCAATGTTCTCCTGGCACGCGGCCACCTGCGGAAAAACGCTGGCCAGCACATCGTCCGAACGCATCCTTTGGATCTGCGGAGCTACCTTCTTGCCTTTTTGAAACCGTAACAGTTGCAAACTACGACTGGCATCCCAGCGCCACCGCGCTTTGAAGATCGGCGAGGCCAACGAAGCCTGTTCCAGCAGCTCTGTTACTGTGTACGTTGTAAGAAACTGAAAGACATCGCTCAGTGGAAAGCTGTGCTGCTCGGCCAGCGAGATATTCAGCCCGTTGTCTGTAGCTGCGGCCTGCAATTCGAAATTGAACCCCCGGCAGAAGCGCTTGCGCAGCGCCAGGCCCCAGGCCTTGTTGATCCGCCCGCCAAATGGCGCATGCAGAACCAACTGCATGCCTCCACCCTCGTCGAAAAACCTTTCTGCAACAATCGTAGTTACAGATGGAACCGTGCCCAGCACGGCCCGCCCGGCTGCGACGTACCCAATCATCTGCTCAGCGGCGCAATCGTCGACTGCGCACGCCTCTTTCAACCAGGCCACTGTCTCCGCAACCGCAGAATCTGTCTGGCTGATATATCCCGGCAAGACATCCTTCGTGCGCCTGTCAATCTCCTCACGCAACTCCGAGACGAATTCCGACAGCTCCATCGTTCGTTGCGGAGCCTCGCCCGTCCAGAACGGCACCGAAGGCGGCTGCCCGTGCGCATCTTCGACGAGCACTCGTCCGCTGTTGGACTCGACCCGTTGAATGCGCCAGCTTGTATTGCCCAGCAGAATGATGTCGCCGGCCATCGACTCCACGGCAAAATCCTCGTCGAGCGTCGCAATCTGAACCCCCTCCGGCTGCATGATCACCTGAAACAGAGGTGTATCCGGAATCGTTCCCCCGTTCGTCACCGCGACCAGTCGCGCCCCGCGCCTCGCCTGGATGCGCCCATGCACCCGGTCGCGCAGCAGATACGCCCCGTACCGTCCCCTGCTGGATTCGATCCCCTCCGTCAGCAGGCACAGCGCCTCCTCATACTCCTCCCAGCTCAGGTCACGATAGGGTTGCGCGCGCCGGAAAACCTCAAACAGCTGCCGCTCCTCCCACGGTTCAGCCGCACACGCCGCGACAATCTGCTGCATCAGCACGTCTGCGGGCTTCGTGGGAATCTCCAGCCGGTCAAGCACTCCACTGCCCATCGCGCGGACCAGCGCCGCCTGCTCCATCAGGTCATCGCGCGTCGTCGCAAAAAATCGCCCCTTGGGAATTGCCCCACGCCAGTGACCTGCTCGTCCTACACGCTGCATGGCCGTAGCAATGGCTCGCGGAGTATTGATCTGGCACACTAGGTCCACCGTTCCGATGTCGATGCCCAGTTCCAGCGAAGCCGTCGCTACCAGGATGCGAATCTCGCCCGCCTTCAGCCTGCGCTCCGCCTCATGGCGCAGCTTGCGCGACAGGCTACCGTGGTGCGCCGCGACGTTCTCCTCCCCCAGCCGCTCAGCGAGCGCAAACGCCACCCGCTCCACCATCTTTCGTGTGTTTACAAATACGAGCGTGGAACGATGCTCATTTGCAAGCTCTGCCAGCCGAGTGTGGACACTCTCCCAGATCGATTGCGTAGCCACTGCGCCCAGTTCATCCGACGGAACCTCAACCCGCAAATCCATCGGACGCCGCTGGCCCGCCTGCACAATCTCGACCTCCGGAGCGCGCTCACCCGCCAGAAACTCCGCAACTAATTCAATGGGGTTCTGCGTCGCCGACAACCCGATGCGCTGTGGCGCATCATGCCCACTCACAAAATCCGCCGCACTCAGCGGATTCTCACCGCGCACCAGCGCGTCTAATCTTTCTAGAGTCAGCGCCAGATGCGACCCGCGCTTGTCATCGGCCACCGCGTGGATCTCATCCACGATTACCGTGCGCACCCACCGCAGATTCTGCCTGCTCTTCTCCGACGTCAGCAGGATGTAAAGCGACTCGGGAGTCGTCACCAAAATATGTGGCGGCTGCTTCAGCATCGCTCGCCGCTCCGCAGGCAACGTATCGCCGGTACGAACCGCCGTCCTTATCGCCGGGCACAGATATCCCCGCTCCAGCGCAAGCTGCTGAATCTCGCGCAGCGGCGTCTCCAGATTCTTCTGCACGTCGTTCGACAGCGCCTTCAGCGGCGAGATATACACCACCTCCGTCGCTCCATCCAGCCGGCCGTCAATTGCTTTGCGCAGCAGCCCGTCGATCGCAATCAGAAATGCCGCCAGCGTCTTACCCGAACCGGTCGGCGCGGAGATCAGAGTCGGCTTGCCCGCCAAAATGGGCGGCCAGCCCCGCTCTTGCGGCTCAGTCGGAGTCTGGAAGCGCCGCACAAACCACTCCCGCACTACCGGGTGCGCCCATTGCAGGCTCTCGGGAACAGCATCGCAGGGCGGCAATACAGGAGACAGCATGCCTCAATTCTAGACCCAGTTTCGTTTCCTCTTCGCCTGATCCTGTCCGCATTCTTAACAAACCCCTTACAACCCGCTTCTTCCATCTTTATGCCTGCGGCGCTCGAATAGTAGATGCCGGTTTCAATCGACCGGCGGAGGATTCATGGGTACATTTCGAACATGCCGGCCACTGCTCGTCGACGCCACGCAGTGCAATGAAGATCAAACCATCACCACCGACCTCGGCTTCCGCCACGTCAAGCGCGGCGACTGGGTCGTTCGCGGAGAAGACGGCGAGTGCTACATCGTCGACGACGCCTTTTTCCAGCGCACCTTCACACCGCTCCAGACCTATCCCTGGGAAAACAACCAGGAGGCCCGCAACTACGGCTGCTGAAACCATCCGCTATCTCCGCGCCGGAACGTAAGATGTGGAGATATGAACGCATTCGGCGCGTGTCCTTCAGGACCGCCTGCCTTCCGCGCACCAACCGTTATCTTCTGGACCGGTCTTCTCATCCGTGTCCTCTACATCACCATCGCGCACACCTACCGCATCAGCCCATTTGAAGACCACTTCACCTTCGGCTATGAAATGGCCCGCGTCGCGCGTGCCCTCGTCACCGGCTTCGGTTATGCCGACCCTTTCAGCGGACACACCGGCCCCACCGCTTGGGTCCCGCCCCTCTACCCGCTCCTCATCGCCACCGTCTTCAAGCTCGCCGGCGTCTACACGCTCAAATCCGCCTGGATTCTCCTTACACTCAACAGCATCTTCTCCGCCGCCACCGCGCTCTGCATCTACGAAATCGCCGCCCGCTGCTATAACAGCCGCTTGGCCCTCTGGTCCGCGTGGATCTGGGCTCTCTATCCCGCAGCCATGCAATACGCCACGCGCTGGGTATGGGAGACATCGCTCTCCACCTTCCTCTTCGCCGCAGTACTCATGCTCGCCCTGCGCATGCGCGCTATCGGCGAAGCTGCGCCGACGCCCAACCGGCAATTCACGAGCCAATGGCTGCTGTTCGCGCTGCTGTGGGCGCTCATCGCGCTCTCCAACTCTACGCTGCTCCTTTTTCTCCCCGTCTGCGGCATCTGGATCCTCATTAGCTTGCCGAACAGGCCAGATGCCCCATCTTCGCGGAGCGAAGCGGAGCTAAGGTGGGTTCCCAGATCCGTGTACCTCGCGCGAGCCACACTCGCCGGCCTCCTCTTCCTCGCCTGCATCACGCCCTGGGTCTGGCGCAACTGGACAGCCTTCCACTCCTTCATCCCCATGCGCTCGAACCTCGGCGCGGAGCTCTATGCCGGAAACGGCCCCGGGGCCTACGGATTTCGCTACGGTGTCCTCATCGGCCTGCCCGAGCAGGACCCGCAGCATCGGCTTTATGTCCAGCTCGGCGAGATCGCCTACGTCAAACAGCGCGGCGAGCTAGCCACAGCCTGGATACGCGCGCATCCCGAACACTTCGCCGCCCTCTCGCTCAAGCGCTTCTACTTCTTCTGGGCCAGCGTCCCCCATCCTTCGGACAAGCACTGGTTCCTCGACTTCGTTCGCCAGGTGAACTACTGCCTTCCCTCGATCACTGGCATCCTCGGTCTCGCGCTCTCCCTCAAGCGCCGCATTCCCGCCTCAGGCTTGTTCGCCTGGGCATTTGTGCTTCTCCCAGTTACGTATTACTTCGTCACCGTCGAGGCCCGCTTCCGCCATCCGCTCGAACCGCTGATCGTGATCTTCTCCGTGTACCTCTTCCAATCCGCAACGTCACGAAAAGCACCTCAGCTAAACTGACCTTTGCCCGCCTCTAAACCCATCTCGAAACCCATCCGTGCGCCCCGCCTCATCTTCTGGACAGCCTTCCTTCTCCGCGTCCTCACCATCACCCTCGCGCACACCTACCGCATCCGGCCCTTTCAAGATCACTTCCAGTTCGGATGGGAGATGGGCCGCATTGCTCGCGCCCTCGCCACCGGCTACGGCTACGCCGACCCCTTCGTCGGCCACACCGGACCCACCGCCTGGCTTCCGCCGCTCTATCCGCTGCTCATGGCCGCCGTCTTCAAGCTCTTCGGCGTCTATACAGCCTTGTCCGCATGGATCCTGCTGGTCATCAACAGCGTCTTCTCCGCCGCCATCGCGCCCGCCGTTTATGAAATCGCCGCGCGTTGTTATAACCGCAAAGTTGCCGTCTGGTCAGCCTGGCTCTGGGCGCTGTATCCGGCCGCTATGCAGTACGCCGTGCACTGGGTGTGGGAGATGTCTCTCACCACCATGCTCTTTGCATGGACACTCGTGCTGGCGCTGCGCGTGCGCGGCATCGGCGAACCGGCACCCGAACAAAATCCGACCACCACGCGCCCCTGGCTTCTCTTTGGCACACTCTGGGGCCTCATCTCCCTCTCGAATGCGACGCTGCTCCTCTTTCTACCCATTTGCGGCATCTGGATCCTCATCGACTCCACGAATAAACCGGGTGCCCCACTTTCGCGGAGCGAAGCGGAGCTAAGGTGGGTTCCCAGATCCGTGTACCTGGCCCGAGCCGCTCTGGCCGCCCTTCTTTTCTTCGCGTTTCTCTTTCCCTGGATCTGGCGAAACTGGACCGTCTTCCACGCCTTCATCCCGATTCGCTCCAACCTCGGAGCAGAGATGTACGCAGGCAGCGGGCCGGGATCAAACGGATTCGCCTTCGTCGCGACCCTTCCTCTGGTCGAGCGAGATCCCGAAACCACGGCCTACAAATCCTTAGGCGAGATCGCCTACGTCAAGCAGCAGGGCGAAAAAGCGAAGGCCTACCTCGCCACGCACCGCGAGCACTACGCGTTCATCTCTCTCAAGCGCTTTTACTTTTACTGGGTCAGCGTACCGCACCCGGCCGAGGGTTCTCCGTGGGGCGAGTACTTCCGCGAGCTTAACTATTGTTTCCTCAGTATCACCGGCTGCCTCGGCCTCGCCTTGTCACTTAAGAATCGCGTGCCGGCCGCCGGACTCTTCGCCTGGGCCTTCCTCCTCTTGCCTCTCACCTACTACTTCATCACCGTCCAGGCGCGCTTTCGCCATCCTCTCGAGCCGCTCATCGCCATCTTTACGGTCTATCTTTTTCAGTCGGCCCGGTCCCGAAAAATAAAAGCGATGTCATCCTGAGCGAAGCCTGGCGCGATCAGCGTCAGACGCAGTCGAAGGACCTGCTTTATCCTTTTTGGCTCCCGGTCCCCCCCTTCCATCGTTTCTGCGCGTCCCACGCCTTGACGTATTTCCAGTGGATATACACCGAGTGGTTCAGGTGATACACCAGCCCTTCCAGACCATCGAGAAACCCCAGCCGGAAGAAATAATTCTTTACAAACGTCGCCACCGGATTGACCATTGCCAGCCACAGCATCGCCGCAGCCGACTTGGCCTTTCCCTTGTCCACCAGCGCATACACATTCTCTGAGCTGTAGTCGTTCATATGGCTCAGGTAAAGCTCGAAGCTGGGATAGGCGTAATGAATCAGGTCGTGC
>Ga0206878_10234_pt1 | contig 22286 bp, 20 predicted proteins | sample Alteio_BWOrgCont_8_FD_152621 | JGI IMG/M metagenome (GOLD analysis project Ga0206878, IMG submission 152621) | Enriched cells from forest soil in Barre Woods Harvard Forest LTER site, Petersham, Massachusetts, United States -... | ecosystem: Environmental > Terrestrial > Soil > Temperate forest >... | reverse complement strand
TTTGAAACCGATGGAAGTTTTTGGCAAATAATAAAGAAAGACCTCGCCAAAATCCATCCAGGGATTGAATTTTATAAGTTCCTTATCGTATAAAACCAGTTTATTATCAATATCCTGTATCACCCAGCGGTGCGAGGCTTTTGGCGCAATATACTCCCCCAGCAACGATGGGGTTTCCATGTAACCCATTTTTGCAACGCGCGCCTGTTCCTTTACAAATTGTATGGGGTCGTCAACATGTTCCAAAACGTGCCGGCATATCACATAGTCAAATTCGTGATCTTTAAATGGCAGGTGTTCACCGTCGGCCTGTAAAAATTTTTGATTTTTGTGTACGACGAGGTCACCTGAACGGTGGGTATTATCGTCGACGTATTTATCTACAACAACATGGGCTCTTTTATCGGGATGGTTACCTCCACCAACTTCCAAAACATTATACTTCCTTTTAATCAGGAGGTCATCAAGTGTTTTCGGGGTTCTTATCTTCATATTATATTTCGTTGCTTTCTAAAATTATCAAGGGGCGTTTAATGTTTAGAATGCACAGCATGCACATAATAATTATAAACAGTTGCGGGTTATACGTTAACTTTAATTAATAAGATACATAAAACAGTCAGTATCTTTATTTTTCTAATGCGCCTCTAATGAGTAAAGAAAAAGTTGAAGACCTGGTAAAGTTCATGCTTCCCTATCCTGATAGTGTCAAGGCAGCGGCGCTGTGGCTCAGAGAATTTGTTTGGGACCTTTACCCCGAAACAAATGAGCTGATTTACGACAATTATAACGCCGTGGCTTTCGGCTGGTCGCCTACGGATAAGGCGGGGGATGTGTTTTGCAGTATTGCCGTTTGCTCCGATCACGTTAATTTTGGATTTAACAGGGGCGTAGATTTCCCTGATCCGCAAAAACTGCTCATTGGTAACGGCAGCCAATACCGCTACCTGCGTGTGCGCGACAAAAGTGATTTCCCTGAAGAATATATTAAACAATTGCTGGAGATGGCTTACGAAAACTCCCTCTCAAGGTTAAAACCTGTTAAAAAGCCCATAAAGGGCGAAACTATTGTAAAATCGATATCTCCGGTTAAAAGGAGGCCGGGGGTTAGTTAATTAGAGATTAGTTGATTAGAGATTAGTTAATTAGAGATCAGAGATTAGTGGGAAATTAAACGCAGATTGAATGAGCGGTTGATCGGTTTTAAAAAATCAATCGCTAATTACTAACTTGCGGCCGCTCCCTGATTAACTAATCTCTGATCGCTAATTAACCAATCAACTATCCCCAATGGACATCGAATTTAATAAGAACGAAGATATAAACAAGCAGCTCGTGTACGAGTTGAATACGCGGCTGAAAAAAGTTTACCTGGGCGGGGGCGAAAAAGCGGTTGCCAAACACAAGGAAAAAGGGAAGATGCTGGCGCGCGAACGAATAGCCTATTTAATTGATGATAAAAAGCCCTGGCTGGAGATAGGCGCCTTCGTTGGAGAAGGGATGTACGCTGAACATGGCGGTTGTCCATCGGGTGGGGTGGTATGCGGTATTGGTTACGTGTCGGGCAGGCAATGCGTGGTTGTAGCCAATGATGCCACGGTTAAAGCCGGGGCATGGTTCCCCATTACTGCCAAAAAGAACCTCCGGGCTCAGGAAATCGCCATGGAAAACCGCCTGCCAATTATTTACCTGGTCGATTCGGCGGGTGTTTTTCTGCCCCTGCAGGACGAGATATTTCCGGATAAGGAACATTTTGGACGGATATTTCGGAATAACGCCATCATGAGCAGCATGGGTATCATCCAGATAGCCGCCATCATGGGGCCTTGCGTGGCAGGTGGCGCTTATTTGCCTATCATGAGCGATGAAGCAATGATAGTTGAAGGGACAGGTTCAGTTTTCCTGGCGGGATCGTACCTGGTAAAATCGGCCATTGGCGAGGATGTGGACAATGAGACTTTAGGCGGCGCAACCACGCAATGCGAAATATCAGGCGTAACTGACTATAAGCACCCGAATGATAAGGCTTGCCTTGACTCTATCCGGAATATAATGGACAAAACCGGCGATTTTACAAAAGCCGGTTTCGATAGGGTAAAGCCGGCAGCGCCCAGGCTGAATGAAAAAGATATTTATGGCTTGTTGCCCGATAACCGGGAAAAAGCCTATGACATGATGGAGGTATTGCTGCGCCTGCTGGATAATTCGGAATTTGAAGAATACAAAGCAGGGTATGGGCAATCGATTATATGCGGCTTGGGCAGGATAGAGGGCTGGGCAGTTGGTGTGGTGGCTAACCAGCGCAAAGTGCTGAAATCGAAAAAAGGTGAAATGCAGTTTGGAGGTGTTATTTATTCTGATTCGGCCGATAAGGCTACCCGTTTTATCATGAATTGTAACCAAAAGAGGATCCCGCTGGTGTTTTTGCAGGATGTTACCGGCTTTATGGTAGGCAGCCGCGCTGAACACGGCGGCATTATAAAGGACGGCGCTAAAATGGTGAACGCGGTAGCCAATTCGGTTGTGCCAAAGTTTACCATTGTAATAGGCAACTCGTACGGCGCGGGCAATTATGCCATGTGTGGTAAAGCCTACGATCCGCGATTGATATACGCATGGCCGAGCGCAAAAATTGCGGTAATGGGCGGGGCCGCTGCCGCTAAAACGCTGGTGCAAATGCAGGCAGCCGGTTTAAAGGCAAGGGGAGAGGAAATAGATGCAGAAAAGGAAGCGGCTTTATTAAAAGAAACCACCGACAGGTACAACAGCCAAACCACGCCATACTATGCCGCTGCAAGGCTTTGGGTCGATGGAATTATCGACCCGCTGGATACCAGGAAAGTGATATCCATGGGTATTGAGGCGGCTAATCATGCGCCGATTGAAAAGGCGTTCAATGTGGGGATGATTCAGACTTAGTTGATGTGCAAATGTGCGGATGTGCGGATGTGCAGATGCGAGTATTATAGATGTGCAGATTTTTGAGGATTAATGATGTAAGTACGCGATGGATTTTTATTTTTAACTTAATAAATTTAATTGTGATGAGTTACGGTGTGATCGTTCCTGTTTTACTTGGCCTTGTTTTTACAATTGTGGGCTATTTAAAAAGGAAAGAAATAAAAAAGTTGAAACAATCCGGCATCCGGGTTAATGGAACAGTGTCTGCACTTGAATACGAGCCGCCTGCGAATCCATCTGCCGGCGACGGCAGCAATAATATGGGGTCATACTACCCGGTTATTAAATATATAACCGCGGAAAAAGGGTGGATAACCAAACGCTGCGAAATAGGGCATTACCCCAGCAAATATGAAGAAGGCGACACCGTTCCCGTAATTTACGATCCGGACGATGTGCATGATTTATAATAGATGATAATTCTCCAAATATCATGGTTCACATGTTCTGGTTCGGGATTTTTTTAATAGCAGTAGGTTGTATTGTGTTTGCCGTTACAAACCAGCGGTAGAAGCTAAATTCCCAAATATTTCCTATCTTCAAACTATGAAAAAACTCCTGCTACTGCCACTGCTCGTGCTACTTTTAAGCAAGACACAAGCCCAAACCCCGATGGAAATTCACCAGCGGGCTATTTTGGTGGATACCCATAACGACGTGCTCTCTAATGAGTTGATTACCCATTTGGATATCGGTCAATTGCAAACTACCGGTAATTTGGATTTAGTACGCGCAAAGGAAGGCGGCCTGGATGCACAGGTTTTTTCGATATGGTGCGGCGAGGATTATGGCAAAGGAACAGCCTTCGCTTTCGCCAACCGGGAAATCGATTCGCTTTATGCGCTGATTGCGCGGTATCCCGGCAAAATTACGCTGGTACGAAACTCAAAAGAACTGCAACAAGCAGTAAAAGACAATAAAATGGCCGCACTGATAGGCGTTGAAGGCGGCCACATGATAGAGGACAGGATGGATTATATCGATAGCCTTGCCAAACGCGGTATGCGTTACCTAACCCTTACGTGGAATAACAGCACCTCCTGGGCATCATCTGCAAGGGACGAAACATTGCACCGCAGTTCGCTGGCGCATGTGGGCTTAACCGATTACGGCAAACAGATCGTCCGCCACTTAAACGACCTTGGGGTAATGATAGACCTTTCGCATCCCGGCGAACAAACTTTTTACGATGTATTGGCGACTACCACCAAGCCGGTTATTGCATCGCACAGTTGCTCATACACCCTTAACCCGGTGTTCCGCAATTTAAAAGACGACCAGTTAAAGGCGCTGGCAAAAAACGGAGGCGTGGTGTTTGTTAATTTTTACAGCGGCTTTGTCGACAGTACTTATGGCAAAAAAGTGGCTGTATTCCTCCACGAACACAAGCGCGAACTGGATTCGCTGACCAAAATATATCATGATCACGATCTTGCCAATATTCGCCTCAATGTTATTTACAAGGCGGAATCGGATAAGCTAAGGCCGCCTTTGAGTATGCTTATTCATGAAATAGATTATATGGTGAAACTGATCGGGGTTGACCATGTGGGTATTGGTTCTGATTTTGACGGCGCCGAATCCTACCCGCTGGGAATGGATGATGTGAGGGATTATCCCAAAATAACCGCCGAATTGTTGAAGATCGGCTATACGGAAAAAGATATCGATAAAATATTAGGCGGTAATTTTTTACGGGTGCTAAAGGCAAATACGGGGAACTGAAATTTTAAACTTAGGTAATATTAGCAGTCTAAGCAATACTTAATCGCCAAAAATAAACTTGTTTCCAAAGAAGATTTGTACTGGTACACTTCTAAATTATTTTTCAGTTTATCAATATACCTTTGATTAGTTAAAGCTACTGTTAGAATGGATAAATGCTTCCTATATGCAAGTAAAATGTAATCTTCTAAAATCTCTATTTCATCTACCTCAGCAATATAATTTGTAAGTTCAAATTGCGATAAAGTATTAAGTATATAAAGTGGTTCGCACCTCAAAGAATGAAATTCACTTTCAAATTCACTTTCAAAATTTACGTTAAATGAGGCAGTTTTATTAAAAGAATTGATTTCGATTGTTGGCGAAATCCGGCAGCAATGAATTGCCTCACATTTATTGTCTATTTCTGTGTTATCTACGATAGATAACAATGTTGTTCCCTTGTCTATAACACTTACATTATTCATAATTACTTTTTTTAAGCCTTATGTATTAAAGGTCAACAATGTTACCAATTATTCTAGCCGGAAAATTTTTGACATGTAGTTTTCGTAGCCTAAATGGCTCTTAAAATGGCGGCCGATACGCGATACGCACCTGTTCTATTTATCTGCAAATAGTATTTGTGAGTATTAAGAATTCTTTATTTCAGGCTTTGTAAAGGTTGTGTAAGAATTACCAGTGTAATTTGGGCCAGTTTTATTTATATTGGTAGCATTATTATAGCGAAATCTATTCAAGCTGTTTTCGAGGTTCCGCGTTTCTTTAATTAACCGCCAACTAGGGGCTATGGCAATAAATATATTTATATGAAATTTGTTATTGTTGCTGTTTTTCTAATTGTTATTGCGCTTAATTCAAATGCTCAATCAAACATGTTAGGGAGATCAGAAAGAGAAATCGAAAAAAGCATGGACGACACGTCTAAAAGGCTGCAAATATTCAAAGGACCTAACGTCTACGATGGCAAAGAATCAGTACAATACATGGACTTTCACGGAACTTCAATGCTTTATTTTTTTGACAACGATAAATGCAATTACATTAGAATTGTATATCACAATAGTTTCCTTCCTGACATTGTTGCATTAATGAACAAAGAAAATATTAGATCGAATGATAGCACTTGGACAAGTAAAAACTTGCGTTATAAAGTCAATCTTTACACACAGGTACCATCAAAAAATTGCTTTTATCTTGAATTTACCGAACTCTGATATCGCGTATCATAAGCGCTGGCAATAATCATCATGGCAAACAAATCAGCGTGAAGGCTGTGGCAATTAAGCTTGTAATGGAATTTTCTTATTAATCATCTCTTTACCGCCAATTGACCAATAAAACCCACTTTTTTGTTAAATTTGCGCTTCATTTTATAAATACTGATGTCACAGGAACTAGAACACGTTAAATGCCTCATCATAGGCTCGGGCCCGGCAGGCTATACTGCAGCTATATATGCTTCGCGCGCTGACCTGCACCCGGTTATGTACACCGGTTTAATCGCAGGCGGTCAGCTTACACAAACTACGGATGTAGAGAACTATCCCGGTTATCCTAACGGGATAATGGGCCCCGAGATGATGGAGGATTTCCGTAAACAGGCCGAGCGCCTGGGGACTGATATCCGTTACGGTTACGTTAGCGGGGTCGATTTTTCGAGCCTTCCGCACAAAGTGATCGTGGATGATATCAAAACTATCCTCGCCGATACCGTTATTATTTCGACCGGAGCTTCCGCTAAATGGCTGGGCCTTGAGTCGGAACAAAAATACAGCGGCTTTGGAGTTTCGGCCTGTGCCGTTTGCGATGGGTTCTTCTTTAAGGGACAAGACGTTGCTATTGTTGGCGCAGGCGATACTGCAGCCGAAGAAGCAACCTACCTGGCAAAATTATGCCGCAAGGTGTACATGATTGTCCGCAGAGACGAGTTCCGCGCCTCAAAAGCAATGGTTAGCCGCGTAATGAATACCAAAAACATTGAAATATTATACAATACCGAAACAAAGGAGATTGTTGGCGACGGGCAGGGTGTAACCGGTGTAACGGTTTTAAACAACAAAACCAACGAAGAAAAAACACTGGATGTAACGGGTTTCTTTGTGGCAATAGGCCATCGGCCCAACACCGAAATATTTAAAGGCTGGATACACATGGACGAAACAGGGTATATTAAAACCACACCTGGTTCTACCACTACCAATATTGAAGGTGTTTTTTGCTGCGGCGATGCGCAGGATCATATTTACCGCCAGGCGGTTACTGCTGCAGGCTCCGGGTGCATGGCTGCTATTGATGCCGAGCGATACCTGGCTGCGAAGGAGCATGTGGTGACGGCTTAGTTAGTTGATTGGAGAGTGGTTGATTAGGTGAATCGTTAATATCGTTCTTTCAAATTGGCGAGATTACATAAATAATACTAAGTTGTGGTCGAAAAAGCGTAATATTGACTAACATCATAACCAAATATAAAATACCATGGGAAAAGGCGATAAAAAAACAAAAAAGGGCAAAATAGCAATGGGGTCGTACGGCAAAACAAGGCCGCATGACGTTAAAAAGACTAAGCCGGCAGAAGCCGCTGCCACCGAAGAAAAGAAATAATTAAAAGCCATCCGACTGGGTGGCTTTTTTTTTGGATACATATTTTTTACACAGGTAACCGTATATTTTTTTTAAAATCTGTTAACTTCACCACCTCATAATTAACAGGCCTAAAAAATTATATGTTCAGAAAATTATTTCTCCCGCTCTGCGTTTTCATAACAGCATTTTCCGCTATCGCAAACGCCCAGGACAGTGATCCTTATTCAGGTATAATTCCTGCGCCTGTTTCGCTGAAAAAGGCATCGGGCCAGTTTACTTTAGGCGGGCAAACCGTTATCATTGCCGATAGCGTTACCAATAAAGTAGTTGTTTTTTTAGCAGATTATTTACAGAACAAAGCCATGCTGCATGTGCAGTTAATAGCTAATAACGGCGTTAGCAAATTAAACAGCATAGTACTTACCGCAGCAGGAACCGATAATTTACCTGCCGATGGGTATCGCCTTACGGTTACGCCAAAGCAAATAATTATTGCCGGCAAAGGGGCAGGGTTATTTTATGGCATACAAACGCTGCTGCAGTTAATGCCTGTTGAAAGATCGGCAGTGGCCAAAATACCGTGTTTACAAATTGAAGATTACCCCAGGTTTGCCTACCGCGGTGTAATGCTGGATGTATGCCGTCACTTTTTTTCGGTGGAATTCGTCAAAAAATACATCGACCTGATGGCCGCTTATAAGCTCAATAATTTTCACTGGCATTTAACTGATGACCAGGGCTGGCGCATCGAAATAAAAAAATATCCCAAGCTTACAGAAGTAGCCAGTCAGCGGGCGCAAACGGTTATCGGTAATTATCACGACCGTACCCCACAGCAATTTGACAATACCCCCTATGGCGGCTTTTATACCCAGGATCAGATAAGGGACGTAGTAAAGTATGCTGCCGACAGGTATATTAATATTGTGCCTGAAATTGAAATGCCCGGCCATTCCGAAGCTGCCCTAACCGCTTATCCTGAATTGAGCTGCGACCCAACGCAGACCTACAAGGTTGCCGAAACATGGGGCGTTTTTCATGATATTTACTGCCCTTCGGATAAAACCTTTGATTTTTTACAGGATGTTTTAACCGAGGTGATGGATTTGTTCCCTAGTAAATACATCCACATAGGGGGCGATGAAGCGCCAAAGGACGCCTGGAAGAAATCGGAGTTTTGCCAGGAGCTGATCAAAAAACTCGAGTTAAAAGACGATAAGCAATCAAGCAAAGAAGATAAACTGCAAAGCTACTTTATACAACGGATAGAAAAATTTGTAAACTCGAAAGGCCGCAGCATTATTGGTTGGGATGAGATACTTGAAGGTGGCTTGTCGCCAAACGCAACGGTGATGAGCTGGAGGGGCGAACAGGGCGGCATTGCAGCAGCCCAGCAAAGTCATAACGTGGTAATGACACCCGGTAGTGGCGGCCTTTATATCGATCAGCAGCAAAGCAAACAAAACCTGGAGCCATTAAGCATTGGCGGCTATGACCCGCTGAGTAAAATTTACAGCTATAACCCTACACCGGATGTATTAACTCCAGACCAGCAAAAGTTTATCATAGGTGTGCAAGCCAATCTGTGGACAGAATATATTCCATCAGAAACTAAAGCCGAATACATGACCTTGCCCCGCTTATTTGCGTTGGCCGAGGTGGCCTGGTCGCCGTTAGCTAATAAAAATTATTCGGATTTTGCCAATACACGCCTTCCTTCGCACCTGGCGCGGCTGGAACAAACGGATTTGGACTACCGTGTACCTACCGCCATAGGCACGCGGGATACCATTATTTTTGCGCCGCAATTAAACGTCGATTTAAAGCCATCGGTAACCGGTGCAAAAGTTTTTTATACTATTGACGGATACGACCCGCGTGAAACGGACATACCTTTTACCCAACCGATGACCTATACTGTTCCGCCTGACCAATACCGCGACCTGAAAACTATTGTGATCACCTCATCAGGAAAGAGGAGCATTATTACGCACGAAACGGTTTATAATAAAATACCTTTGCAGCCGGTTAGCTATAGCGGCACTGCTAAAGGGATGAAATACCAATTGTTTACAGGCGATTTTACCAGCATCAGCCAGTTAAAAGACGCCGCCTTAATTGATACCGGCACGGTGCAAACTTTTAACACATCGGCTTTCAAAAAAAATATAAAGGGCTTTGGTGTAATATATAACGGCTTTATCCGTATAGATACTGATGGTGTTTATGGTTTTTCGATAGCTTCGGCTAACGGCTCGCAATTGCTGATAGACGATCAGCCGGTGGTTGATAACGATGGCAAGCACAGTGTTTTTGACCAGGGTGGTTCGGTGCCCTTGCTTAAAGGATTTCATAAGCTGACTATTAAATATTTTGATAACGGGAATACCGGGCGGATAAACGTATTTTTTGCTATCCCGGGTAAACCCAAAGGCGAAATATCCCCTGATGTGATGTTCAATTAGATTGTTGATGAATAGGAAGCATTTTTTTTATGCGCTGTTAGTTGGCTGCTTTATACTAGCAGCCGGTTGCTCGGGCGGCGATAAGCCGAGCGATGTTACTGCTACTATTCCTCAAAAACCCAGTATCATGGACCCTTTCCGGTATCATAAACTGGTGGAGGTGTCGCCCGGGCAGGACTATGATATTGTGAGCTGGGGGAGGGGATCATCAACAACCGGTGCCTTCGCTATTTTACATTCCGATTCGGCAAGTGCAAAATTTACCACTACTACCGGCGACCTGGACGGTACCATAGTAGATGTTTTTAATACCGACCTCGACCTTGACGGCAACCCCGAGATACTGATACAGGCCAAAAGTAAAGACACGGTGAATTACACCAATATTTATGCCTTTGAGTTTGTAAACAGCCGGGCCGACAAACTCGAATTCCCTAAACTAACCAAAACGCAAAGGGAAGGGTATAGGGGTGAGGATAACTTTTACATAAAAGATGATAAGTTTATCCGCGAATTCCCTATTTACAATGGCAGTGGTAAAAACGCAAAACCATCAGGTCAAAAACGCCAGTTAGAATATGGCATCCGCGATAATAGCTTTACCGTTAAACTGTTGACAAAAGATTCAACAAAGGTAAATACCAATGTTCAGCAGCCTGCGCCTGTAAGGGTTCATAAAAAAATAAACACGACGCCAATTTCCAACCATCATACTGTCGCAAAAAAAACAAAAAAGAAAAAGAAGCACAGAAGACATCGTGGAAATGATGACGCGGGTTGATCGCTGCAGAAGGTATGCATATGTACATACCTTTGCCTGGTGCAGATCGGAAATTGCTGCCTGTGCACGAATCGTTCCGATGGAACGTAGAAAACATTATTTGAGTTTCTACCAACCAAACGCCCCCATAGGGGCGAAATTTACATCTTTCCGTCCCATCGGGACGGTTGGTTGGTAGAGAAATTAGCAATACGAGTTTAGCGTTCCATCGGAACGCCTGGTTAACAAAGCGACAAATTGAATTGCACCGTCAGTACATCTGCACATTAATTTGCATATTCGCACATAATAAAACATGCATTTCTTATATCCCGCATTTCTATTCGCACTCCTTACGCTGGCAATCCCTGTATTGATCCATTTATTTAATTTCCGCAGGTACCAGAAAGTATATTTCAGCAATGTGCAGTTTTTAAAGGAGATACAGGAGCAGCAGTCTCATCGCAGAAATCTTAAAGAACGGTTAATATTGGCGTCGAGGCTGCTCGCCCTTACCTTTTTGGTGCTTGCATTTTCAAAACCTTATTTTCCCGGCAAAAACAGCGCTAATGCAGGCAAACAGCAGGCGATAAGTGTTTTTGTAGATAATTCGTACAGTATGGAAACTCTTAACCGGGAGGGATCTTTACTCGACGAAGCCAAACGAAGGGCAAAAGAGATCGCTTCGGCGTATAGCATAAACGACAGATTCCAGTTGCTTACCCAGGATTTTCAAGGCAAACACCAGCGACTATTAAGTCGCGATGAATTTAACGATGCCGTTGATACCGTAAAAATAAGCCCGCAAAGCAGGAGCCTGGAGCAGATCATCAACCGGCAGCAAAGTTTACTGGCCATGCACAGGGAGCAACCCGGTTCCATATTTGTGATATCCGATTTTCAAAAAAATATGGCGGTTAGCAGGCCAGTAAAAACCGATACGGGCTTACGGATCAGCCTTGTGCAGTTGAAAGCCAGTAAATTGCCCAACGTGGCGGTTGACTCGGTCGCGTTGTTAAGCGCCATACACCGGCCCGGCGAAAGCGAGAAACTGGTGGTACGGTTGCATAATTATGCCGATGAAACAGCGGAGAAGATACCGATGAAGCTGCTGATAAACGGCGTGCAAAAAGCGCTTGGCAGTTATACCGTTGCTGCACGCACGGTGCAGTATGATACGCTGGTATTTTCGGCCCTGCTGCCCGGCTGGCAACGTGCGGAACTCACCTTGCAGGATAATCCCGTTACGTTTGATAACCAGTTTTACTTCTCTTTCAATGTAAGGCAGCAAATGCCGGTGTTGCTGATCGATGGCGGCACGCCTAATCCATATTTAAAAGCCGTTTTTAGGGCCGATCCTTTTTTTGCGGCTAATCGTGTACCCGATGGAAATGTGGATTATGCAGCTTTAAATACTTACCCCCTCATCATTCTGAGTGATATTAATGCGATTTCCACCGGTTTATCACAGCAATTAAAATCTTATGTGAGCAAAGGCGGAACGCTGCTTGTATTCCCCTCTGCAGAGGTTGACCTGCCAAGTTATAAAGAATTACTGCATGGCCTTAGTGCTGGCTATCCGGAAAGTCTGGCTGCTGAAAATATCAAAGTATCTGGTCTCAACCTTCAAAACAAGGTCTTTAAAAACATCTTCGAAGACTTTCCGCAGAACCCCGATCTGCCGTCTGTAAAGAAATATTACAAACTGAACGGATCGACCAACGGTGCGGAAAACTTGATGTCGCTGCCGGCGCGTGTGCCTTTTTGGGCAGGATATACAAGCGGGAAAGGGAAAGTTTATGTATGTGCAGTTGCGCTGAATGAAGATTTCAGCAACCTGCCGCGGCATGCCCTGTTTGTGCCGGTAATGTTCAGGATAGCATTATTGAGCGGGCATGACCAGCCTTTGTTTTATACACTGGGCCGGAATGAAACGATAGAGGTACAGCCCATACAAACCAACGAAAAACAATTGCTGAAACTGGTTAAAGACCGCCTTAGCATTATCCCCGAAACCAGGCAACTGGAAGGCAGCACATTGCTTTATATGGCCGATCAATTGCAGGAACCGGGCGTTTATAACCTGCAAAAACAGGATAGCACGGTGGCTGTGCTTGCTTTTAATGATAACCGCAGCGAGTCGGACCTTAGTTATTTGAACGGCGCCGATCTGGCCAAAATGCTGCCCAAAGCAAACCCCGTTTTAGAGGCTGGTAAAGGCTCGTTAAAAGGATCGGTAACGGAAACAAATTTCGGCTTACAATTATGGAAACTTTGTATAATTTTGGCATTGATTTTCCTCGGGCTCGAAATACTGGTGATCAGGTATTTTAAAACTGATCGCAGGCCAGTTTCGCAACCGGTTTAAATGCACACATACCCATCTTTAAAGCAGCGCAAATGAATTTGCTCATTAAATCCGCAACTATAATTGATCCCAACTCGCCCTTTAACCAAAAAATTACCGATGTTTTAATTGAAAAAGGAATCATCACGCAAACAGGTCCCGATATTGAGGCCGATGCCGAGGTTTTTGACGGGGAAGGAAAATTTATAGCACCTGGTTTTTTTGACCTCAATTGCAACATCGGCGAGCCCGGCCTTGAAACCAAAGAGGACCTTTATACCGGTACCAGGGCTGCAGCAGCGGGCGGCTTTACAGGGATAGCCTTAATGCCCAATACCAACCCGCCGGTGCACTCCAAATCGGAAATTGAATATTTGCTGAACCGCTCGGCGAAAAACCTGGTTGATGTATTTCCGCTGGGCGCTATTTCTCATAAACGGGAGGGTAAGGACCTGGCCGAAATGTACGATATGTACCTTAGCGGCGCCAAAGCCTTTAGCGATGGCAACCGGCCGGTACAGGATGCCGGCTTAATGGAACGTGCGCTGCTATACGCCCAGGGGTTTGACGCATTGGTGTTCTCGTACCCGGAAGATACCGCCATTGCCGGAAAAGCCAAAGTGAACGAAGGCGAGATCAGCACCTTATTGGGAATGAAGGGAATTCCATCGCTGGCCGAAGAATTGATGATAGCGCGCGACCTTTACTTGGCCGAATACACCGGCTCGAAGATACATTTCAGTACCATATCCACTACCCGGTCGGTTGAACTGATCAGGGAAGCAAAACGGAAAGGGATGGAAGTAACCTGCGATGTTGCCATACACCACCTGGTGCTTACCGACGAGGTGCTTAAAGGCTTTGACAGCCTGTATAAAGTTAAACCACCGTTGCGCACGCAGGACGACGTTGATGCCTTGCTTAGGGGGGTTATGGATGGCACCATAGATGCCATTGTATCGCAGCATACGCCGCACGAAGTGGAGTTTAAGGATGTGGAATTCGAGGTAGCCGAATTTGGTATGATCGGTTTGCAGACGGCGTTTTCGCTGGCACTGAAAGCAGGTTTGGATATAAATACTATCGTTCAAAAATTAGCCATAGGCCCCCGTGAAATATTAAATATCGACATACCCGTTGTGGCAGAAGGCCAGCCCGCCAACCTGGTTGTTTTAGATGCCGATGCCGAATGGGAATACAATAAGAAAAATAACAGGTCTAAATCTTATAATTCGCCTTTCATAGGGCAGAACTTAAAAGGCAAAGCGCTGTTAACTTTTAATAACAATCACCTGTATAAATAACATTATCATGATCGATCCAAAAGTAAAAGTAGCCATTGAAGCAGCGCTAAATGCTTTTTCGAAATATAACAGTTTTGAGGCCACACCCTTTGCAAACGTATTTGCCGAATTATTTTCGGCGGATAAGGACTTCTTAACAAAGACCGCAACGCTCGACGAGGTTTTTGATGATTATCCGCAAATAGAAAGTCTCCGCGAGGTGTTTTTCGACCTGCTCCTCATCAATTTCTTTAGCGCCGATGTGAAGAAACTGGAAGAGGACTACCTCGATTCGCCGGAGTGGGAGGAAATTGAGGAAAAGACGCTGGACAGGGGTACCGAGTTGCTGAACCTGCTGCTTTATCTAAATGAATGCGCTGACGAAGACATTGAACCGGGACTGGAAGATTACCTCAAAGAATTTTTATTGGTTGATGAAGACGAGTTCCAGGATGAATACCGCATATACGAACCGGTTATTGCTAATCAAATATTAATTGAAAGCCCGGCTGCCGAGATCAGCAAGGTGGCCTCAAAGCTCCCGGAGGATTCGGAATTAAAGGAGTTGTTTTATCCGATGATGTGCTTTTTCCAGAACACCAGCCCATCAACCGACGAAAAAAGTAATATAGCCGCCAGCGCGCCCGAGAAAGAGTTTGATATGGCGGTATTAGAAATATTAGTAAGCTTTTGTTAACAACCCAAGTCAACCGCTGGCATCACAATAAATTATGGACAACCTCGAACAAATCATTAAAACAACTTTTATTAAAAACGGCTTGTGGCTGGGGTTGCTTTTACTGGCATTAAGCATTTTTTCATTCTATTTTATAACGGAGATATCAACATCGCCCATATTATTTGTGGCTGCGCCGCTGGTGTTCTCGTTTGTGATACCTATTGCACTGGTGATAGTTTATTGTTTTTACGGCCGGAGAATGATTGGCGGTTATTGGACCTTTAAGCAGGCCACAACAGGCATTTTTATCATGTTCCTGGTGGCATATGCCATACAAACTATAGGGAGAGACTTTGTTTTTGCCCGCATAATTGAGCCGCACATGGTGGAAAAAACCGAACAGGCCTTTTTAAAAGCGGCGGCTATTATAAGGAAGCAACCCGGCACCAATCAAAAGCAAATGGATGCCAATGAAGCGGACGTAAAAAAGAATTTTGAAGAACAAAAGCATGTTACCGTGGGTAAAACCGTACAGGGCATTGCTATCTCCATTATATTTATTTTTGTTTTGGCCGTTATCTTTGGTGCGCTGTTTAAAAAAGAGCCACCGGTTTATAGTACCACCCCGGTTTAAACGGCGTTGATATCAAGGGTTATTGCATTTAGGTTTTCAGTCTGCAGTATCAGCATCTATCTCAAGGTTCCAGGTTATTGCGATATTAATTCTGAATTTATTCGGGTTAGGTATTTTTTGTCTACTTTTATTAAAAACTAAAAACCAATCAAAATGGAAACTCCTAAACAAAACTCAACAAAAATAGCTTTTAAATGGGCACTGATCAGCCTGGTCACTAGTATTGTACTTACGTATGTGTGGCAACTGCTAAATGTTAATCCCACATCGCCGGTTACCTATGGAGGTTTTATTTTCTTTATCGCTTTTTTGTTGTTTGTACAAAAGGAGTACAGGGATCAGCTTGGCGGTTTCATTACATTTGGCGAAGCTTTTTTGAGCGGGTTCTTATTTTCGGTTTTTGCAGGTATAATGACGGCTATTTTTATATTTATTTACTATTCATATCTAAGCCCGCAGATTTATCAATTGACATTAGACGCACAAAGAGCAGCCATGGAAGCGAAGGGTGCATCTAGCGATCAGATTGACCAAACCATGGGGATAATGAACAAATATGGCAAAATACTCACATTAATAGGCGGTATAGTCTTTACGCCAATCGTCGGTGCGGTGATCGCACTTATAGGCGCAGCAATATTTAAAAAGGAACGCTCAATTTTCGACATCGAAAATAACCCAACCGAGTAATAGTAACGGATTATCTTAAAACAGGAAGGGCCTCTTCAATTGAAAAGGCCCTTCCTGTTTTAATGTTTTCCTACCGGGCGTTTAATGATGCTTCATCACCTGCCTTACAATATCATTACCAAATACAAATACCATTAATGTTATCAGAATAACGAAACCAACTATTTGCGCACGCTCTAAAAACTTGTCGCTTAGCGGTTTTCCTTTTATCATTTCTATCACCAGAAACAGGGCGTGGCCGCCGTCGAGGGCAGGGATAGGTAACAGATTGGTTAAGGCAAGCACCATTGACAAAAAGCCCACCAGGGTCCAGAAACGCAGCCAATCAATACGTGGGCCAAACATGGTTGCCATGGCCACGGGGCCGCTCACAGCCTTGTTAAACTTAACTTCGCCCTTTATTACTTTCCCGAGGCCTTTGGCATTGTCGGAAAAAGTGCCCCAGGCTTTTGTTGCACCAACCGGCAGTGAGCCAAAGAAGCTAAAGGTTAATTTTTTCTCTCTCGGTGTATCTAAAAAGTTTGCTTTGAAGCCCAAAACCCCGTCTTTACCCACCAGCCCGGAACCCTGAACTATCTTTCCGTCGCGTTTGATAGATAACTGAACTACCTTGTTTTTATTTTGCTGTAAGAGCGATTGCAACTCATCAAAAAAGGCCACCTCACCCGAATTTATAGCAACAATACTGTCGCCCTTCATTAACCCCGCCTGCTGCGCGCCCGTTTTTGGCTCCACCTGCTGAACCGCAAATTTCAAACGGGGTACCCTGCTGATAAACTGATCGGGGCCCTGGTCCGCAATGTCGTTAATTAAATTACCGGGAACTTTAATGTGCATCGTCTCGTCGCCGCGCAATATGGTAAGGTCGGTGTTGCCCAATATTACTTTCGGGCTGGTTAGTTCGTCAAATTTTATCACCGGCTGCCCGTTTATGGCCGTTACTTTGTCACCGGGTTTCAACCCGATCTTCAACCCGATCTTCCCGGGGACGATGCCGTATTTTACTTCAGAATTTGGGGTGTAGGTTTCGCCGTATTTGATGGTGAGTACCCAAAAAATAAAGATTCCCAATATAATGTTAACGGTAATACCGCCCAGCATTACGATCAACCGCTGCCAGGCCGGTTTTGAGCGGAATTCCCATGGCTGCGGAGGTCCGGCAAGCTGCTCGGTATCCATCGACTCATCGATCATACCCGCAATTTTAACGTAGCCGCCCAAAGGGAGCCAGCCTATACCGTATTCAACACCTTTATAATTAAATTTAACCAGGCTAATGCCCCATGCATCAAAGAAAAGATAAAATTTATCGACTTTGATACCGAAAGCACGCGCCGCTAAAAAATGCCCAAGTTCATGAAGGATCACCAGGATTGAAAGACCAAGGATCAACTGGCCAACCATTATCACTATATTCATTCGTTCTGTTTCGTTATTTTAAATTAAAACTCCAGTGCCTTTAACGGCATTTTTTTTATTAAATTTTGTGCAAAGATGCGTGTTTCTTTATCAGTATTCAAATAGTCTTCTAAAACAGGACTCTCCACATAGGTGATTTGTTGCATGCATTGCTCAATTAAGGTGCTCATCCCCAAAAAACTTATTTTTTGGTTTAGAAAGCCTGCCACAGCAATTTCGTTAGCCGCATTAATGATGCAAGGCATATTTCCGCCTTTCTTTAAGGCATCAAATGCTAAGGCAAGATTACGGAAAGTTTTGGGGTCGGGTTTTTCAAAAGTCAGCTGAGGGTAATTCGTAAAATCGAACCGTTTAAAATTGTTTTTTACCCTGGCAGGATAAGTGAGGGCATATTGAATTGGCAACTTCATGTCGGGCAAACCCATTTGCGCTTTTAACGAACCGTCATGAAATTGCACCATGGAATGTATAATTGATTGGGGATGCACGACCACCTCAATTTGGTCAACATCAACATCAAACAGCCACTTTGCCTCTATCACCTCCAAACCTTTATTCATTAACGATGCCGAGTCGATAGTTATTTTGGCGCCCATTACCCAATTGGGGTGTTTGAGTGCGGCTTCCCGGGTAACACTACTCAGGAAATCAGACGACTTACCCCTGAACGGGCCGCCCGATGCTGTCAGGATGATCTTTTCTACCGTATTATTCTCTTCACCAACTAAACACTGAAAAATGGCAGAATGTTCTGAATCGACCGGTAATATTTTAACCTGGTGTTTTTTAGCCAACCCTGTTACCAGTTCCCCGGCCACTACCAGTGTTTCTTTGTTTGCTAGCGCGATGTCTTTCCCGGCTTTTATTGCTGCGATGGTAGGCTCCAGTCCCGCAAAACCAACCATAGCGGTTAATACGGTATCGATATCCGGGTGCGTAACGGTTTCAATAATAGCATCGATGCCTGCCATTACGTTTACCCCTGTTCCGGCGAGTGAATCTTTAACATACTGGTATTGGCTGGTGTCGCAGATAATGGCATGCACAGGATTGAACTGCAGCGCCTGCGCAATAAGCAGGTCGGCATTGGAATTGGCCGTTAGCAAAAACACATTGAAAAGGTCGGCGTTGCCCCTGATCACCTCAAGTGTTTGGGTCCCGATGCTTCCGGTGCTACCTAAGATGGCGATGTTTTTTTTACTCAATTTTTATAATTCCTAAAAAAATCCCAACTGTCATTGCGAGCGCAGCGCGGCAATCTCTTCGATGACCGGTCGGCTGCATGCTATGCGCCGAGGTTGTTTCGTTTGTTCCTCACCTGCAATGACATAGTTATGGGATGTTTACATATTTTTCTAACTCGTTGGCTATCTTCCTGTCATTACTCAGCCTCGGCACCTTATTCTGTCCACCCAACTTCCCCTCCGACCTCATATAGTTTATAAAGGTATCTTTTTTCAGCTGTTTGATGACTAATGGTTGCAAAATGTTACCCTCTATAAGGTCAAAATAATAAATATTTTTCTTTTGCAGGGCCTTATCCACCTTTACCGCAAAAGCTCTAAGGTCTGTAGGGGCAACACCAAATTCAACAAACCATTCATGATACGGTAATTCTCCTTTGGGGGGATTAACTTGCGGGGCCACGGTAAATTCAATTACATCAACGCCTTCCTGGTTGGCCACGCTCATTAACGCATGTTCTACTTCTTCGCCTATCACATGCTCGCCAAATGCCGAAATATAATGTTTTATCCGGCCGGTCACCACAATTTTATAGGGGTCCTTCGATATAAACTTTATGGTATCACCTAAACTATAGCCCCACAAACCGGCACTCGTATTTAATATCAGCGCATAGTTCTTATCGAGTTCAATGTCTTTTAAGCTGATGCGTGTGGGCTCTTCGTTAAAAAACTCGTCAGCCGGGATGAATTCATAAAATATGCCCGAATCAACCATCAGCAATAAACCTTTTTCTTTTTGCCTGTCCTGGAATGCAATAAAACCTTCTGATGCCGGGTAAGTCTCAATGGAATCGATAGCGAAGCCGATGCTTTCTTCCATACGGGCGCGGTAGGGCTCATAATTAACCCCGCCATGTACGTACAGTTTAAAGTTGGGGAATATACCTTTTATCTTTTTGCCGCCGCAGGTTTCTGAAAGCCTGTCGAAATACATCTGGCACCAGGGCGGTATGCCCGATATGAGGCGCATATCCTCGTTTTTAGTTTCCGCCACTATTGCGTCAACTTTTTGCTCCCAGTCGTCAATACAATTGATTTCATAGCTGGGCAACCTGTTTTTCTGCAGGTAACCGGGCACATGATGCGCCACAATGCCTGATAAGCGCCCGGTGGAGATACCTGCTTTAACATCCAGCACGGGGCTGCCTTGCAAAAAGATCATTTTTCCGTCCACAAAATCGGCGTTCCCGGTTTCGTAAATATAGCTTAGTAAAGCATTGCGGGCTGCCTTGATGTGTTCGGGCATGCTTTCTTTTGAAATGGGAATGTACTTTACACCCGATGTGGTTCCCGATGTTTTGGCAAGATAAGCAGGTTTTCCCGGCCATAATACGTTCGCTTCACCGCTAACTACGCGGTCGATAAAGGGTCGCAGGTCCTCGTAATCATACACCGGGACATTCTTTTTGAAATCTTCGTAAGTGCTGATCTCACTAAACCGGTGGGTTTTCCCGAACGCCGTAATTTTAGCCTGACTGATGAGATAATTGAAAGTTTGCTGCTGCAGTTCAACTGCGTTGCGGCGGAGTTTGTTTAATTGGCGGTTAACAACTGCGGCAAATGGTTTGCTTAACGCTGCTTTTAAACCCATAATTAAACAGTTTCGGTAATGTCGTCGTCAACATCCAGGTGACTGTAAACCAGTTTACGGTAGGCCACCACCATCAGGGTATATACAAAAGGTACCACAAATATCATCCCGACTACTGTTATTGCGCCTGCAAAAACGATGACTTCAATTATTAAAAAGAGTAAAAAATATTTTAAAAAATTCCCTTTTATCAGTTGAAAGCTTTGTATCACAGATTCAAAGGGCCCAGAGTTATCGTCGACTATGAAACATGCACAAATTGGGAAATAAAAAAGGCAAAAAGTCTCGGTAAAAAGACCGAAAAATATTCCAAGCAGGTACTTAAATAACCCGTCTTCCAAACTTTCGATGCTCCTCGGAACAAATACCCCGAGCGTACTTATTAAGCCTAAGAGCACCATATAGCTAAAAAACATCTTTGTACGAGGAACGATATCTTTAAAATCAAACTCGTAATATTCTTTATCTATCAGTTGAAATATTAATTTATTAAAGCCTACAAAAACAAGGCTTATGCAAGCCATAAAGAGGACAATACCCAATATAGTAAAAAGAAGGTTGATTAATAGAAAATTAACAAAAAAACTTACAGCGATTACAGCAATACAGGACAACAATGTATATACAGCTATCACGGCAAAATTTTTCTTCAAAAGATTCCACGATATACTCAATGTTTCTGTTACCGAAAAGGGGTGGTACATATATTATTATGATATTTTTAATATTAACCGCTTGCAAAAATCCTGCATAAAACCTAACCCATAGGCAATCAATAAGGTAAAAGATGCGATAATGCTCAAAAATGCGATTTTAAACGATTTGTTTTTCCACCACGAATGAAAAAATATCAACAATATATAACAAGCAATAATAAAGTTACACAAGCGTGCTAAAGGCAAGCCAGTTAGGTTGGCAATCAATGAAAAAAACAGGAAGACGGTAAACACAGCAGGGAAAAAATGTACCAGTTTTAAACCTTTCGGAAAAAATTTGTACACGTTGATACGCGCCCTGCCGAAAAAGTGCAGTTGCTTGTAAAACTTAATGAAGTTGGTGCGGCGCTTATGGTAAACCTTTGCTTCAGGGATGAGGCCGATCTTAAAACCGAGGGAATGGATACGGATGCTGTATTCGATATCCTCGCCCAGCCGGGTGATGATATAACCACCTGCTTTTTCCCAAACCTGCCGGGAAAGCCCCATATTAAAACTACGCGGGTGAAACTGCCCTATGCCTTTTTTGCTGCCGCGCGTACCGCCGGTAGTGAAAGGCGATGTCATGGCGTAGCTGATAGCTTTTTGGATAGGGGTGAAGGAAGGATGCGAATCATCGGGCCCGCCGTATGCATCGAGGTAGTTTTGCTGAAGCGAGTCGTGCACTATTTGCAGGTAATCTTCGGGGATGAGGCAATCAGAATCAAAAACCACGAAATAATCGCCTTTCGCCCGCTCGAACCCGAAGTTGCGGCTAAAGCCCTGTCCGGTGTTTGGTTTTACAAAATATTTTACGTCGAGTTTATCCGCAAAGCTCTTTACAATTTCAGCCGCGTCGTCAGCAGAGCCATCTTCTATCACCAACACCTCAAACTGTTTATAAGTTTGGAGGCAAAGCGTTTCCAGCAATTCTTTTATCTCCTGCGGGCGGTTGTAGAGGGGGATGATGATGGAGAAAAACATTTTTTAATTTGATGATTTGATGATTTGAAAATTTGAAAATGCATTTTCAGCGTTTGAATTATAAAAAATAGATTTCCCCATCTTCAAATTTTCAAATCTTCCCATTTTCAAATTAAATAGTCATTTTTTAATTTGAGAATTTGAAAATGCATTTTCTGCGTCTGAATTGTAAAAATTAGATTTCCCCATCTTCAAATTTTCAAATCGTCTCATTTTCAAA
>Ga0206878_10233_pt1 | contig 22621 bp, 21 predicted proteins | sample Alteio_BWOrgCont_8_FD_152621 | JGI IMG/M metagenome (GOLD analysis project Ga0206878, IMG submission 152621) | Enriched cells from forest soil in Barre Woods Harvard Forest LTER site, Petersham, Massachusetts, United States -... | ecosystem: Environmental > Terrestrial > Soil > Temperate forest >... | reverse complement strand
ATTTGTCGTAGGAAAATGCGCCCGATACGCCCAAAGCCGTTTATTGCAATCCTCATTATGTTAGTTTATAATGGGGCAAAGCTACTAAAATTAAAAAACGGAGGTTTGTTTTTAATGTTCTCTGTAACCAGTATTTACATTCAACTGAAAATGAGGCAACCAGGTAAACACACCGGTTAAACGAACAAATTGCGAAGGGCAACGGTTTCGCGTTCTTTCGAGCGGATGAAGAAAGTGATCATCCAGTTAAACGCAAGTGACACCGTCACAATTAAAATGATCAAGGTTGAATTGCCATAAGCAGAGAACATCAGCACCATTAAGATTGATACGACATTGATGCTTGCGAGAATGATGGTGGTTTGCAAATGATTGAAACCGAGTTTTAACATGCGGTGATGAATGTGGTTACGATCTGCACTGAAAGGTGAAACGCCACTGGCTATACGGATGATAAAAACGCGGGCGGTATCAAATATCGGCCCTATCAGTATAGCAAAGGTTAACGCCGGCACCGAGTAAATTTGCGGCGATGATGTACCGGTAATTTTGGCTGTTTCCATAAATTTTATAGCCATTACCGCCGATATTAAACCGATAAGCAATGACCCCGTATCGCCCATAAATATTTTTGCCGGGGTAATATTAAACCGCAGAAACCCGATAATAGCGCCGGCCATTGCCAGTGAAACTGCCGCCAGCTCGTACTGGTGAATATATATAAACAAAATAGCAAAAGCGCCGTTTGCAATAATGCCGGTAGTGGCGGCTAAGCCATCTATGCCGTCGATAAGGTTAAATGCATTAACAATCACTAATATCAGCAATATGGAGATGCCTACGCTTAAAAAGTATGACAACTCGTATATGCCAAAAACGCCATACATGCTGGTTAGCCTGATATTGCCTAACACCACAAGGATTAAGCAAACAATAAACTGTATGATGAATTTTGTGCTCGAATTTACCCCTGAAAGATCATCTTTTAACCCCATTGCGAACAAAATGATACAGGCTGTAAGCAAATAATTTATAGGAAGTGATTTATCGGTAATGCAGCAGAGTAACGAAGTAATGGTAAAAGCCACAAAAATTGCTACTCCGCCAAGACGCGGGATACCGTGATCATGCGTCTTCCTGAAGTGGCCCAGGTCATCATATAAGTGACGGAAACGTGCCACATGTAAAATGGATGGGATGGCAAAAACGCTTATGAAAACCGAAACAAGTACGATAAAAATATAATATAAACTAGTGTAGTTATGTAGAAAATCTATCATTTAGTTTAACTGTTTTGGAATAATAATTCATCAATAATTAGTCGATGGGTGCAAATAACTAACATTTGTTTATTTATCAATTTACTTATTATCAACATATCAACATTCGCAGAATCGACTAAAAATATTGTGGGATCTTACGGAGAGGCTTTAAGAATAATGTAATCAACGGAGCTGAAATACCATTTTTTCGCATCGCCCTAAAATCAAACAATAACCCTTTTACGCGATTGTTAAAGCTTTTGTTGCTTTTTCCGCCAATTTTCATTTTAATCATCACTTTTTCAAGATAAACTGCGTTTACGTGGTTTAAATGCATAAATCGCAACATCAATTCATAATCCGCAGCAGTTCCATATTCGAGGCTATAAAAGCCGAATTGATAAAAAAGATCTTTTTTGCAGTAAAATGTAGGATGCGCAGGCATCCACCCCCAGTTAAATATTCCGGGCGAATAGGGACCCAGCCGCCATTTGCGGATAACTCCGCCATCGGGGTTTATATAATCCAAATCGCCATAAACTATTTCGGCGGTATTATTTATAAACGCTTCAGCAACGGACTGTAAAATACTATTATCCGCAAAAAAATCATCAGCATTCAGTATCCCAACAACATCCCCGGTCGCCAGTTTTATTCCCTTGTTCATGGCATCGTATATTCCCTTATCCGGCTCCGATAAAAAATGGTGGATATTATTTTTGAACTTGTTAATAATTTGAATGGTATTGTCAGTTGAACTTCCGTCAATTACTATATATTCGACATTTTTATAGGTTTGGCCAATTACAGATTGAATACACTTTTCAATTGTACGTGCACCATTAAAGACGACGGTTATTAAGGAGATTTTTATATCCTGCACTAAGGGAAAAATACACTGATTAAGTCGCAAATTTATGTAAATTTGGAGTCGATACCTAATAAAGACAATATTATAAGAGAATCGTGGCGGATATGTATAGATTATTTCCTTTATATTTACTTATAGCTGTAATTTTTACCTGTTCGTCATGCTCCAATCAATACCAGGCGCTTTTCCAGGAAAGAAAAGCACTCGGGCCGCCCGACACTTCTGCGGTAAAACACCTTGCTACCCTATCTGAATACCGCATTCAACCCCAGGATATTTTACAAATAAGAAACCTGCAGGACATTAAATATATTGTGAATGATGCCCCAACCAGCGCAAATACTGCGGGCGGTAATTCAGGCCAGGGCCAAACCTTCCAGGTAGAAGAAGACAGCACTGTTGCCCTGCCGGCGCTTGGCCACGTAAAGGTGGTGGGGCTTACCAGGGCCCAGGCTCAAAAACTGATTGACGATCTCTACCGGAAAAATTTGCTGAAAAACCCCATCTTCGAAGTAAAAATCATAAACCTTAAAGTAACGGTACTTGGCGAAATAAAAGGGCAGGGTAATTATCCCCTGGTAAAAGATAAAACCACTTTGGTAGAACTGATCGGCGAAGCCGGGGGCCTTACTGATAAAGCGAACGAGAAAAATATTAAGATTATAAGGGGTGGCGAACAAAATCCAAAAGTTATTGTAATTGATCTTAATGATATCCACGCGATAAACGACCCGAACGCGATACTGCAAAGCGGTGATATAGTTTATATTGCCCAAAGCAAGCGCGCCGCCCGAAATGATAACCTGCAAAATTTTTCATTCCTTGTTCAACCTGCCTTACTCTTATTTAATACAGCATTGATCATTTTCACGCTTGTCCGTAAATAAATGGAAGAAACAGATAAGATACAGCATAAATTACCAAGCCAGGAGATCGATTATTTTAAAATAGCTAAAATACTCCTGAGCAGGTGGTACTGGATCGTGGGTTCATTGCTCATCTGTTTTGTCGCCGCAAATATATATTTGTGGTACACGCCAAAAACATACGCCACCTCGGGCACTATGAAGTTCGAGGAAAAAAAATCTGAGATACCTGATCTGGCCGGCGCCGCGGCATCGTCAGACAGGTCCAATACTTCGAGGATACAAACCGAAACGATTGTATTACAGAGTACCCCGCTGTTGGTGAACGCCATAAAACACCTGGATTACCGGATGAGCTTTTATATAGTAGGCCGCGTACTTAACCGCACGAGTGAGCTTTATCCTGATAAACCGCTTGATGTTACACTGGTCAAGTTTGATAGCACCAATTTTTTTCATGAACTGGTAACCTTTAAACCTGTAAATAAAAAGTCGTTCACTATTAGCTACCCCAGCGGCGGGAAGAATGTTCAATACACCTTCAGGTACAATGTTCCGTTTACGCTGGGCACTACGGCTCTCAGCATAAAATACCCGGGAGACCTTTCGGGCACAGCTGCTTACCTGTTTAAGCTAAACGCCGCCGAAGATTTTGTGGGGAGGGTACGCGGTGGTTTCCATGCCAGCGAAACCGCAAAAAACTCAAACATCATCGCCCTCCAGGAGATCGACTCCAACCCGCAGTTTGCGGCCGATGTGTTAAATGCGATAATGAAGGAATACCTGAATTACGACAGGGCACAGCGGTCACTATCTACCTCGCAAATGATCCAGTTTATTGATAGCCAGCTCGAATTTCTTTCAAACCAGGTTAAGGGGTCGGCAAACTCAATAGAGCAATACAAACAAAGCAGGAAAATAATGGACGTCAGTTCGGCGTCAGACCAGGCTATTGGCAAATCTAAAGATCTTGATGCCCAGATGGCCCTGTTAAAAATACAATTGCTGGCAATTGACCAGGTAAAGCAGCAGGTTTTAAAAGAAAGAGACAGTATAAGCCTCAATTTTAACCTGGGCGGCGTAGTCGACCAGCAACTAAATGAACTTTTGCTTACGCTCAACGGCACACTTGTTGAGCGGAAGTCGCTTTTGAAAACCTATAATGACAACTCGCAGCCTATCGTTAGTTTGAATCAGCAAATATTAGAAGACAAAAACAGCATCTTAAATATTTTAGCCTCATCACGCGTGCTGATCGATAGCAAAATAAAATTCCTGAATGAGCAGCTGGCTCCTGTAAACCAGCAAATATCACAAATGCCTGCTGCAGAACGGGATTTGGTAAGTTTAAAGCGCGACTTTGAGATCAATGATAAAGTTTATTCCTTCCTGTCCGAGAAAAAGTTAGACGAGGAGATCAGTAACGCCGGTATATTACCGGGAGCAACTATTATCGACCTGGCATCGCCAAACTTTGGTCCCGTAGCGCCCGATGAGCACGGTATCCACCGTACCGCAATGATATTTGGATTGATTATCGGGTTGGGTTCCATTATCCTGATAAGGGTTTTAAATCCTTATATCTACGATAAGGAGACCATTGAAAGCCTTACCACCATACCCATTATTGGTGTCATCAGGAAGTTCCCTGAAGAAATAGACGAGTTCAGCTCACAGATATTGGCCATTACAAGGCCCAAATCCATCTTTGCCGAATCGGTGAGGTCTGTCCGTACCAATTTAAGTTTCCTGGCATCCGGGAAAAAAAGCAAGATCATTTGTATCACCTCCGAAGTGGCAGGCGAGGGAAAATCATTCGTGGCTGTTAATTTATCGAGTACGCTGTCGCTTATCGATAAAAAAGTTATCCTTATCGCCGCGGATCTTAGACGCTCAAAACTGCACAAAACATTTAACGTACCAAATGATATAGGTTTAAGCAACTACCTCGCTAACCAATGCGAATCGGCAGATATTATTATGCGCTCTAACCAGGAGAATCTTGATTTTATTATTTCGGGCCCTATTCCTCCTAATCCATCCGAGTTGCTGCATTCGGCACGGATGCACTTATTAATTGCCGAACTCCAGACGAAATATGAAGTGGTTATGATTGATACGGCGCCAATAGGGCTGGTTTCGGATGCTATCCCTATAATAAGGCTAAGCGACGTTAATGTTTTTGTGATACGTTCGGGAAAATCAAAATTTTATGCCGCTACTGTTCCGCAGCGCATTGCGCAGGAATATCACCTGGATAATACGGTGATCGTTTTAAATGCTTATTCGGAGGACTTATTACATTCCAGGTATTACACGACGAAGTTTACCGGCGAAAATTATGGATCGCGGTATTATTATTATTCAGACTACACCGGCTATGAAAGTTCGGGTTATTATATTGATGAGAAACAAAAGAAATGGTGGGATGTTAGGCGCTGGTTCAACAGGTAAAAGGTTGCAGGGGGTAAATTATGGCGTTAAGATCGACTGCTGATTCAATAAAATGGTATCCTGTTTATACTCAGCCCAGGGCCGAAAAGCAAGCTTTTCTTTCGTTAACAAATAAAGGCATTGAAGCCTATTTGCCTTTACACCGCCAGCTTAAGCAATGGAGCGATCGAAAAAAATGGGTGGAGGAGCCCTTTATAAAATCGTATTTATTTGTGCATATTAAAGAACATGAACAAACAGAAGTATTAATGACCAGGGGAGTAGCGCGCTTTTTATATTTCTCGGGTAAGATCGCCTCTATGCCCGACCGGCAGATAAGCGAGCTTAAATTATTAATGGCAAGCCCGTTTGAGTTGGAAATTACAGAAGAAGACCTGCAGCCGGGAGAAAATATTGTTATTAAAGCCGGCCCGCTTAAAGGCCTCAAAGGGGAGATTATATCTTATCGTTCGCAAAAACAATTGGCATTACGCCTCGAGAATTTAGGATATTCGATCATTGTACATGTTTCGGCATCATTAATCGGAAGATTTTAATCCTTATTAGTTCAGATTTAAAGTACCATATGGCATTTTTTTATTATAAATTAATGCCGCTATATATTAGTTAAAGGCAGTATAATAACTATCTTAATATCAATAGGTTACAGCAACCCCATGTAACTTACGGGGCGAAGCTATGAACAATTCAATAATATGTGCAGAATAGCGGGAATGGTATCAAAAAGGCTGGGGCCTGACGAGATCACCGCGAAAGTTGGCATGATGTGTGCCACATTAAAACATGGAGGACCCGACGACGGGGGCATCTTTTCGGACGAAAATGTAAAGCTTGTATTCGGCCACCGCAGACTTTCCATTATCGACCTTAGCAGCAACGGCCACCAGCCAATGGCCGATACCCGGCAAAAGGTATGGATAACCTTTAATGGCGAAATTTATAATTACCTGGAGTTAAAGGAAGAGTTGCTGAAAAACGGCGCACATTTTCATTCCAATACAGATACCGAGGTTATTATAAATGCCTACATGCAATGGGGAACCGACTCCTTTTCGCGATTAAGGGGAATGTTTGCTTTTGCGCTGTATGACAAAGAGAACGCAATAACATTCCTGGTACGCGACACTACCGGGGTAAAACCTTTATATTATCATGCACAAAACGGGGAGCTAAGCTTTGCTTCGGAAATAAAAGCCTTTAAAGAAGCCGGGATTACCAACGAAGCTGACGAAACCTGGCCGGTAAGGTTTTTAGCATTCGGCCATATCCCCGAACCTTATACAACTTTAAAAAATGTTTATAGCCTTAAAAAAGGTCATTATTTGCGTTGGGAACACCAAGCGGGCAACTATAGTATAAATTCTTATTACAAGCCGACTGCTGAAAACATCATTACCAACGCAGCCGAAGCCAGGGACTATATTCATGACACCCTAAACATGGCGGTAAACCGGCAGCTGATGGCCGATGCGCCGATAGGCGTATTTTTAAGCGGCGGCGTAGATTCAAGCCTGATATCCTTACTGGCCGATAAGCAAAAGAAACAGCATCTCAAAACTATCTCTATCTATTTTAATGAGAAAGCTTACGACGAGCGGGTTTATCAAAATATCGTATTAAACCAGGTAAGCGGCGAAAAATTTGCCCACCTGGTGCAGCAACAGGATTTTGAAGAATTTTTCCCAAAGGTGATCAATGACATGGATATGCCGACCACCGATGGCATTAACACCTGGTTCATTAGTAAATATGCCCGCGAAGACGGGTTGAAGGCTGTTCTGTCGGGCGTTGGGGCCGACGAGCTTTTTGGCGGTTATCCCTCCTTTAACAGGATAAAATATCTTCAATACCTGCGGAAAATACCGTCGTCATTGTTTAGGCCCGCAAAGTATTTTAAAACAGACAGGTACCGGAAAATATCCTTTTTATCGCACAACCATTACCTGGCCGACTATCTTTTTTTACGTGGTTTGTTTGTACCATCGGATATAGCACAAATTTTGGGCGCCGATTTAAACCAGGTGAACAACATTTTGTTTAATGAAAGTACGAATGACGATCTTGGGCCTTATAATGAGGAACATGCTGCCTGGTTCGAATCAAACCTTTACATGCAAAATCAGTTACTAAGAGACACAGATGTAATGAGCATGAGCCATGGCCTGGAGGTGAGGGTTCCGTTCCTCGATGAGGATTTTCAGCAGCTGACGCAACGGATATCGCCCGAAATAAGATTTGATAAAAATCAGCCGAAAAAATTATTGATCGATAGTTTTAAAGATATTTTACCGGAAAAGACCTGGAACAGGCCAAAAATGGGCTTTACCTTTCCTTTCCAGGAATGGATGAGCAAACATGTTGAAATAAGCAACGAAAAGCTTTATAAGGGCCAGGTGGCACAAAATGCGGTTATAAAGTTTAAAAACGGCCAAATGCATTGGTCGAAGGTTTTTGCGCTTTACCAGATACAATTACATGTCTAAAAAGGTAATTTTATTTAGTTTACAAACTTTTAGTACAACGGGTGGCATCCAAAAAATGACCCGTACGCTGGCGCATTCCCTCAATAACCTGGCAAAACGAAATAACTGGGATTTTAATTTATGGTCTGTTTACGATTCGCCCATGGATTTGATGCAGCACTACCTGCCTGTCGAAAAATTCAAGGGATTTAAAGCTAACAGGGCTAAATTTATCGTGAAAGCGGTTCTGCAGGCAAAAACAACTGATATTATTATATTGAGCCATATTAACCTGGCTGTAATAGGTTTGCTGGTAAAAGCCATTAATCCTCAATGTAAAGTATGGCTTATTGCACACGGTATCGAGGTTTGGCGACCGCTTTCAATCTTCAAAAACACCCTTTTAAAACGCTGCGATAAGGTGATCTGCGTAAGCAATTTCACAAAACAGCAATTGATAACCCGGCACAAAACCGATGCTGCCAAATGCATGGTATTAAATAATGCGGTCGATCCTTTTATGAAACTGCCGGTAACGTTTGCGAAGCCGACCGAATTATTAAAACGATACAAATTAGCCGAGGACAATAAGATTTTGTTTACCCTAACCCGGCTGGCATCAACCGAGCAATACAAAGGGCATGACCAGGTGATAAAAGTTATCAGCTACTTAAAAGTTAAATACCCCGATATTAAATATATCCTTTCGGGGCAGTATGATCATAAAGAGGAGATAAGGATACAGAAATTAATATTGGACTGTGAGGTGGAGGAACAAGTTATACTTACTGGATTTATTGAGGAAAGCGAACTCTCTGATCATTTTTTACTTGCCGATCTTTTTGTGCTGCCGAGTAAAAAAGAGGGGTTCGGCATCGTATTTATTGAGGCGCTGGCCTGCGGATTGCCGGTTATTTGCGGCAATGTTGATGGCAGTGTTGACGCAATATGCAATGGCGAATTAGGAAGGCCCATTAACCCGGACGATTTGGCCGAACTTGAAAAAGCGTTGATCGATTACCTGAAAAGCCCGCTTACAAAAACCAAACGGCAAAATCTTCAAAAACAATGCCTGCTCCATTTTAATGAAAGCGATTATATGAATAGCTTAGAAAAATTAATGAATGAATAAAGTAGCCGAAGAAGAATGGGACATTGAAATAACACCCAGGAACAACCTTCTCGATTTGAAACTCCATGATGTTTGGCAATACCGCGACCTGCTTGTTCTGTTGGTAAGGCGTGATTTTGTCGCCTTTTACAAGCAAACCATTTTGGGCCCGATATGGTTTTTTGTACAGCCAATCATCACCATTTTAACTTACACACTGGTGTTTGGAAACCTGGCCAAAATACCGCACGACGATATTCCTCTCCCATTATTTTATTTAGCGGGAACCATTTTGTGGAATTATTTTGCCGACTGCCTCACCAAAACATCAACCGTTTTTAAAGATAACGCGGCTATGCTGGGAAAAGTTTATTTCCCACGTTTGATAATGCCTTTAAGCATCGTGCTGTCGAATTTAATAAGGTTTGCGGTGCAGTTTGTATTGTTTTTGGTGCTCCTGGGTATCTTTTGGATAAAGGGTACAGTCATCATGCCAAACAGTATTATCCTGTTGTTCCCGGTATTGATCGTCATTATTGCGGCATTGGGCCTGGGCCTGGGGATGATGATCTCCGCCGTAACTACCAAATATCGCGACCTTACTTTTATAGTAACTTTTGGCGTTCCACTGCTGATGTATGCCACAACGGTTATTTACCCCCTGTCGGTGGCCGTACAAAAATATCCGGCCTATGCCTGGATAATAAAATACAACCCCATTACCCCGGTTATCGAAACATTCAGGTATGGCTTTTTAGGGAAAGGCAGTTTCACCTGGGAGTTGTTTGCCTACAGTATGGGTATTACAACCATAATTTTAATACTCGGCACCATCATTTTTAATAGGGTTGAGAAAAACTTTGTCGATACGGTATAATGGCTAAGGTAATCAAAGTAGAAAATCTGTCAAAAGCTTACCAGCTCGGCAACTATGGCACAGGTACTATATCAAGAGACCTGGAGCGTTTTTGGGCAAAGATAAGGGGTAAAGAAGATCCGTTTTTAAAGATAGGCGAGATAAATGACCGTACCACCAAAGGTAGCAGCGATATTGTATGGAGCCTGAACGACCTCAATTTTGATATTGAAGAAGGTGATGCGGTGGGTATTATTGGTCGCAATGGCGCCGGAAAAAGCACTTTGCTCAAAATATTAAGCCGGGTTACATCGCCTACAACAGGTTCGGTAAAGGTAAAAGGCCGCGTGTCGAGCCTGCTGGAAGTGGGCACAGGGTTTCACCCCGAGTTGAGCGGCGAGGAAAACATTTACCTTAACGGCGCCATACTAGGTATGCGCAAAGCCGAAATTAAGCGCAAGTTTGATGAGATAGTTGATTTTGCCGGGGTTGAGCGTTATATCGACACACCGGTAAAAAGATACTCGTCGGGCATGTATGTACGCCTGGCATTTGCGGTTGCCGCACACCTGGAATCGGAAATATTAATAGTAGATGAAGTGCTGGCCGTAGGCGACGCCGAGTTCCAGAAAAAATGTCTCGGCAAAATGGGCGATGTTAGTAAAAGCGAGGGTCGCACCGTTCTGTTTGTGAGCCATAACATGGGCTCGATAAAAGATATTTGCAACACCACCATTTTATTAAACAATGGCACCATTGCCGAGCAGGGCAACACCATTAACGTTATCAATAAATACCTGAAGGGAACCTACTCAAACAACAGGCAAAAGCTATCGTTCATAGGCAACCTCACCAAACACATGACGTTTACCCGGGTTGAGATAAACGGCGTGGAGCAAGCCTATTTCGAAATATTTCCTTCAAGTGAAATGACCATACAGGTTTGGGGTACTTGTACTACCGAAGTCGAAAAGTTCCGGATGTCGCTTTCGGTCACCAGCGAAGATGAAACACGGATATTTACCGTACACGATCATGATATTCCGCCACCCTTAAAAACAGGGGATTTTAGTTCGGTTTTCACCATCCCTGCCTACTATTTACGGCCGGGCGAATATTTAATATCCGTGGGCGGTCATGATGGCGATCATTTAAAATCAGGCGACAACTGGATCTTTGGCCCTAACCTCATTTCGTTAAAAATCATGACCGAGTTTAATTTAAATAACGATTTCGCCAATACCGGCCTTATCAACGCGCCATTTAAAGGGAAACGGGTTTTATAATGTCTGTAAAAAAAATAATAAATACATTTTTAGCAAAAACCGGGTACACCATTAAAAAGCTGCCCGGCGATTTAACCGACAGAAATGATTTCGCCCGCCTCCCGGACGACGCCGGAAAACTTCCCGAAATTAAACTTCATTTTGGCTGCGGGCCCCGGGTATTAAAAGACTGGATAAACATTGATGTTTCCTATGCGCACTACGGACCGTATTTGCAATTTTACACCGATAAATATTACCCCGAGGCCATACGTGGTAGTCGCCAGGACCTTTATATCATCGATATTATAAAAGATGGATTACCACTTCCGGATGAAAGCGTAGACCTGGTATTTCATGAGGACTTTTTTGAGCACCTGACGCAAAAGCAACAGGTGATATTTTTGGCGGAGACACTGCGGGTGATGAAAAAAGGCGCTGTTCATCGCATCAATACGCCCAACCTGGTTTCATCCATGCGCGATAATGCCGATTTCAGCAAAGGAAAAGCCGGCGTTTATACCGGTGAATGGGATAACTGGGAACATTTTAGCGTGATAAGCCCCGCAATTTTGCAGGACATGGCAAAGATGGTTGGTTATTCAAAAGCGTACTTTAACAGCAAAGATCACAGCATAGCAGCAGCAAAACTGCCCCTGGAATACCGGCCGGATGAAAAAGACCGCCCTGCCCCGGATAGCAATGTATTTGCCGACCTGGTAAAATGAAAATTTACATTTTAAACGTTCCAGCCCTGCTTCAGCCCAAAATGCAAATACACCAATATCCTGTCCATAACAAGGACTATGGCATTGAACAGGATTTTGATGCCTGGATAAGCAAACAGAACGACCTGCTAACCGATGACCCTTCGGCTGCCGATTGGCATTACCTGCCAGTTTACTGGACGCGGTGGCACATCAACCATAAATTTGCCGCCAACCGCGAAGGCCTCGCGGAATTACAGCAGGAAGTTGATCGACTAATGATTGATGATAAAAAAACATTTACCATTACCCAGTTTGATGGCGGCACATTGATCGATAACGGCAAAGGTACCGTGTTCACTGCTGCCCGTACGACCAACACGGGGATAGACATCCCCATATTATGCAGCCCGCACCGCAAACCGCTGCTTCCCGTAAAAAAAAAATACCTGGGAACATTTAACGGTTCTTTCGATACGCATCCCATCAGGATTGAGATGGAAAAACGGTTTAGAAACAACCCCGATGTATTGATACAAGGCGGCCTGCCAACCAGGTTTTACAAAAGATTGCTCTGGGCAAAAAATTTTAATTTGAGGACCATGGAATCCTACGTTGCCCTAAGCCCGCGCGGCACCAGTTGCAATTCCTTCCGTTTTTTTGAGGCAATGCAATTGGGTACCGCACCCTGCCTTGTCGGCGATGTGGATGTTCGCCCGTTTAAAAAATTTATCCCCTGGCACGAGATCAGCTATTATGTATCGACCGTTGACGAGCTGGAAAACTTGTTGGCCAATCTGGATAAAAAAGAAGCTATTGAAAAAGGCAAAAAAGCATTCAAATATTGGAAAAACGAGCTGTTTTATCAAAAATGGTGCAAGTACGTTATAAAAGAGCTTGAACAAAACACCTGAAAAGTTAGAATATTTGCCCGGCCTTGATGGAATACGTGCGTTAGCAGCCTTCCTGGTAATTTTAACGCATTGGCCCAATGTGGGTATCTCGTTAAAGTTTGGCTGGATAGGCGTCAATATATTCTTCGTCCTCTCCGGTTTTTTAATAACCCGCATATTGGTTCATCAGAAATACCGGGACTTTAAGCCCTACCTGTACAATTTCTTTTATAAACGGGTATTGAGGATATTCCCCATCTACTACCTGTTTTTTTTCATTACGGCAGGCGCTATTTTGCTGGTTTATTACTGCGTACCTGCGCTTTCCCATAACAACATTTTAATTGGCGGCATAAACTCACTCAAACACGATACACCGTTCTATTTAACTTATACCTATAACATAAAGCTTAACCTTGGGCCATTTTTTAAATGGACCAATTACGAAAGTCAATTTTTAGGGCACTTATGGTCATTAGCGGTGGAGGAGCAGTTTTACCTCGTATTTCCATTCATCGTTTATTTTTTAGATATAAAGGCGCTGAAAAAAGTTGTAATCGCAATTATCGTTATTTGTCCGCTGCTAAGGCTCTGGGCAGCCACCATCGGTGTAAACATGGTTGCTGACAGGTTTTGGTTAGGGGAGGTTTTTTATACCAACACCTTTTGCCAGGCCGATGCATTGGCAGCAGGCGCAGCACTGGCCCTTTTCAGCTTTAATATCCGTTTTCCATATCGAAATTTTTTTATGGTAGCCCTAATTTTTGTAGTAGTCGGCTTAACTTGTTTTTACTTTTTAAGGTCGGCCGGTTATTTTTTGGTTGAAGGCAAAAGCTTAGGCTTTAACTATCCCGGGTATTGGTTTGATGAAAGAACGCCGCATTTCCTGGTCAACATCCATGCTTTTTACCAGTACTCGCTCGTTAACCTGCTCGCGGTGGTTTTAATTGCCCCCGCAACCATAAAAAAACCACTTTTCCCCCGTTTATTTAACTCAAAACCGGTGAGCTATCTTGGCAAAATATCCTATGGTATTTATTTATTCCACAACCCTATTATCGCTTTTTTTATAATCGGAGCTTCATTTTTCGGAGGATGGTACTCTTTAACCGCAAATCCCCTGGTTGATATCGGCGTGTTTGTGTTTTACTTAGTTATCGTGATTTCCCTCGCTCATCTTAGTTATAAGTATTTTGAGCACAAAATCATTACCAAATACCGTCATAAACTGATCAATGAAGGCGATTAGTTTTTTTATGCCTGCCTACAATTGCGCCGCAACGGTTGCTGAATCGGTGGAATCGATCATGTCCACCAATTTCAGTGAAGGCGATGAACTAATCATTGTGAACGATTGTTCGACTGACAATACAGCCAGTGTGCTAAAGGCCCTCGGGGAACAATACCCGGCAATTACCGTCATCGAACATAAAAGAAATAAAGGCGGAGCAGCGGCCCGTAATACCGGGGTTGAAAACGCCAATAACGAATTGGTTTTCTGCCTCGACTCGGACAATGTGCTGGAGAAAAACAGCATCGCCCCGTTAAAAGAATTTCTGATCGCTCAAAATGCCGACGTCGCTTGCTTTTGCGAACTTCATTATTTTTCTGATTCAACCGCAACTATTGACGAAACATGGTATTATGAACCCGGTGTATTTACTATTAATGACCTATTGCGCGGAAAACTTGCACCGGGCGGGAGCGGCAACTACCTGTTCACAAAAAACAGCTGGCTGAAAGCAAACGGCTATACCGAGGACCTTGGCGCATTGGATACATGGTCGTTTGGCTTTAAACAGCTGATGGAAAATTGCAAAATGATAGTGCTGCCCGGCAGTTATTATTTTCATCGCCGCGGGCACGACTCTTATTATATGCGGGATGCCTGGAACAAACGGAGATCAGTATCGCTGCGGCTGATCAAACTTATTATTAACTATATCGACCGGATATATCCGGCTGACGTAGATTATATATTTTCGAAAAAAGGACGATTTACCTGGTTTGAACATTTGGAGGAAAGGCCCATCAGGCTGAATGAAAAAGCTGGTACTGAAGCTATCTGGGCCGAACATGAGATAAAACCGGGGAAGATTACGGTGCTGACACAAAAGGCAGCTCGCTACAAAAATCGCCTGGGCCAACTGATAAAGAAAAAATAGATGACCGATCCGTTAAACTGGTTAAGAAAAATAAGGAGATTTTTCAGGGCAGAACAAGCCTGGAAAAAGAAATACGAAGATTACAAAAAGCAGCTGGAAGATTTTAAAAAGCTGGCCGGGCCGGATGTGGAGATAAGTGAACTGGCCTGCCTTGATGATAACACCGGCACAACACCTATCGAGCCGCATTATACCTATCACCCGGCCTGGGCAGCAAGGGTGCTCGCGCAAACAAGACCATCCAAACATATCGATATATCCTCAACAACCAACTTTAGCAATATTGCTTCGGCTTTTGTCCCGTTTGAATTTTATGACTACCGGCCTGCAAATATTCACTTGTCAAATTATACATCGGGCAGGGCCGATCTCACCAACTTGCATTTTGAAACGGGCTCGGTAGAGAGTTTATCGTGTATGCACACGGTTGAGCATATCGGCTTAGGCCGTTATGGCGACCCAATTGATATAAATGGCGATTACAAAGCAATGAAAGAACTGGAGCGGGTTTTAAAACCCGGCGGCGCTCTCCTGTTCGTGGTGCCGGTTGGCAATCCACGTATTGAATTTAATGCACATCGGGTTTATGCATACGATACCATTATCAACAATTTTAGCGGCCTGGTGTTAAAAGAGTTTAGTTTAATTCCCGACGATTTTGAGCGCACGGGGTACATTACAAACCCGCCGCGCGAACTGATTGACAAACAGCACTGGGGCTGCGGGTGTTTTTGGTTTACCAAGCTATGATAGCAGTACAGCTCGAAGGCCGCCTGGGGAACCAGCTTTTTCAATACGCATTTATCTACGCTGCAGCAAAAAGGCTCAACACCACTTTTTATATCGACAAAGGTGTGGAAGATTTTGTCCTTCCGAAGTATTTTAAAATTGAAAGGGACTTTCCCACGCTGTTTGACCGGAAACTATTTTCAATTGAAGGCTACAAGAATATTTTCAGGGTGCATAGTCGCAAGGCGTTCTACAAGCTGCTAAATGCAGTAATGTTTCGCGGCCAAAAAATGGTGATCGATAATGAGATTGCGCCGGTGGAGGCATTGAAGCTGGTAAAAAACAATTGTTTATACCAGGGTTTTTTTCATTCACAAAATTACTTCCACGATTTCAGGAACGAAGTAAGGAAGCAATTCGAAATTAAGAGCACATTTACATGTGCATTTAATGAGATAAAAAAACAACTCCCTGGCAATAAGAAAAAAGTTGTTATCCATATAAGGCGGACAGACTACGTCGCCATAAATATTTCATTGCCGGTTAGTTATTATAAAAATGCCATCGCGAAAATAGCCGATCCGGACGTTGAATATATCTTCATTTCGGACGATCTTTCGTTTGTCGAATCCGAATTTGCCTTCATCCCCAATAAATACCTGTCCACTCAAAATGAAATTATTGATCTTCAGTTTTTGATGGATGCGGATATTTGCATCTTATCGTGCAGTTCGTTCAGTTGGTGGGGTGCCTGGCTTAATCAAAACCCAAACAAACAAGTGTATGCGCCGCGTTATTGGCTGGGCTTTAAGGAACAAAAGGAATTTCCGGCAGCGGCAATGGATCATCTGCACGTCAACTGGATTGAAACATGAAATCGTTCTTTAGAAAAGTTACCTACAAAATATTAACGTTTTTTTTTAACCGGGAGAAACTCCTGTTTTTACTAAGCGACAAGGAAGAGCGTGATTTGCTGGGTTTTAAACGCAGCGGATATCTTCACGATATCGGCTGGACAAACTCTATCACTACCGGCACGGTTACTGATGTGGAAAACAAACCCCTGCCTTGGGTGACTTATCCGTTTATCCACTTTATTGCCAACAGGCTGAATAACACCATCGAGATATTTGAATTTGGAAGCGGAAACTCCACGCTTTATTATGCGGAAAGAGCGGCAATGGTAAGCAGTGTTGAAAATGATAAATTCTGGTTCGAAAAAATCAAAAACTCCATGCCCGCAAATGTGAGCCTGTTTTACTGCGACCTGGTTTACGGCGGCGATTATTGCAACTACGCCATTACTACGAACAAGCTATACGATCTGATAATTGTGGATGGCAGGGACCGGATAAATTGCTGCATCAACAGTGCAGCCGCGCTTAATGCAGGCGGCGTAATGATACTGGATGATTCCGACAGGAAAGAATATGAACCTGCTTTAACTTTTTTTGAAGAGAGCGGCTTTAAAAAGATCGATTTTTGGGGAATTGCACCGATGGTGGACTACCTGAAATGCACTACCATATTTTACAGGAATAACAATTGTTTAGGTATATAAAATGCAATTAGCTCCCATTGTTTTATTTGTTTATAACCGCCCGCGGCATACTGAACAAACCTTAATTGCACTTGCGGCAAACAAGCTGGCAAGTGATTCAATCCTCTATATTTATTCGGACGGGCCTAAAACGGACGCGACTGTTGAATCGGTTGCGAACATTGCGAAAACAAGGGAACTGATCAAAACGAAAAAATGGTGTAAGGAGGTTTTTGTAATTGAATCGGAATTTAACCGGGGCCTGGCAAACTCCATCATAAACGGGGTAACTGAAGTTGTAAATAAGCACGGAAAAGTAATTGTACTGGAAGACGACCTGGTTACCCACCCATTTTTCTTAACGTACATGAATGAATACCTCGACATTTATGAACAGAATGAGAAGGTAATATCGTTACATGGTTACTTATACCCGGTTAAAAAAGAGATCAGTCAGCCGTTTTTCTTAAAAGGAGCGGATTGCTGGGGATGGGCTACCTGGAAACGGGGCTGGGACTTATTTGAGCACGATGCTACCGTACTATTGGAACAATTGTTACAAAGAAACCTGGCAAGGGAATTCAATTTTAATGATACCTACAATTATATCTCGCTGCTAAGAGCGCAGATTGAGGGTAAGGTTGATTCGTGGGCCATACGGTGGTATGCTTCGGCGTTTTTGCTTGGGAAACTGACGCTTTATCCCCCGGTTTCGTTAGTGGTTAATATTGGTTTTGACGGCAGCGGCACCCATAAAGACAATATGGATAGCAAACTTTCCGACACATCTGCCTTTGAGGGATTCGAAATAAAAGCGGTAAAAGCTGCCGAGGATAAAAAAAACAAAAAACAAATAGAAATATTTTTTAGGGGTGACCAGTATTTTTTTCAGCTGTTTAAAAGAAAGGTAAGATCGCTTTATAACCGCAACAGCCTGTTAACACCAAAACCAACTGCAAAATCAAACATCAAAAAACGGTTAAAAGTATTTGCGCCTTCAGCAGTCACGGTGCTTTACCGAAGCATCCGGTCATCGCTTCACAGCGTAATGTTGTACCGTGGAAATTATCTGAGTTGGGCCGAAGCAAAAAAAGTGTGCTCGGGTTACGAGGACCCTTCCATTTTGGAAAAAACAAGGTCGGCCATATTAAAAGTAAAAAACGGTGAAGCTGCAGGGGAGCGTGATTCCGTATTGTTCGACCAGATACAATACAGCTGGCCGGTTTTAGCTTACCTGTTAAAAATTGCGGGAGAAAGCAACAACCAATTAAATATTATCGATTTTGGCGGCTCGCTGGGTTCGTCGTATTTTCAAAATCGCGGCATGTTTCCCGAATGTGTTAAACTATCGTGGAATGTAGTTGAACAAAAAAATTATATCGAGGTTGGTAATAATGAAATCGCCGATGAACACCTGAAGTTTTTTTATTCGATAAAAGAAGCCCGCGAACACAACAACGCAAACGTGATTTTTCTTTCCAGCGTATTGCAATATATCGAAAGGCCCTACGAGTTTTTGGATGAGGTAGTAGCTTTGGGTTTTGAATATATTATTATAGACAGGACGGCTTTTGTCAACGACGCAGACGACCGGATAACCATTCAGACCGTGCCCGAAGCCATATACAAAGCAAGCTACCCGGCCTGGTTTTTTAATCGTGCAAAGTTTAAAGAATATTTTTACGGGCGATACAACACATTGCTTTATTTCGACAGCGAAATTGATAAAGGCGTAAACCTGGAAGACCAGACCATTGCGGGCTGGGGTGGGTATGTATTTAAAAGAAAGGCAATGGTCAACATCAAATGAAATTGAATTTTTGCACCCTTTTTAACATAAACTACCTGGCCAAGGGAGTTGCTTTGTACGACTCGTTAATAAAAACCTGCCCGGATTTTCATTTATACATTTTTGCGTTCGATGATTTGAGCTACGAGGTGCTGAGAGGGGAAAACCTTTCAAACGCTACCATAATACCGCTTGCAGATTTTGAGAACGAGCGACTGCTGGCTGTAAAAGCGAACCGCAGCAAAGCCGAGTATTGCTATACCTGTACCCCCTTCACTGCAAAATATTGTATAGAAACCTTTGCGCTGGACCATTGTACCTATATCGACGCCGATATTTATTTTTATACCGACCCAACCGGGCTGATAGTTAATATGGGGGACAACTCGGTACTAATAACGCCGCATAATTACCACAGCCTTTATGACCAAAGTGCTATTTCGGGTATTTATTGTGTACAGTTTGTTTGTTTTAAAAACACTGCCGATGGGATGAAGGTTTTAAACTGGTGGGCCGATGCATGTATAAAGTGGTGCTATTCGGCATATGAGGACGGGAAAATGGGCGATCAAAAATACCTCGACTCATGGCCTTATATGTTTGATGGCGTATATATCTGCCGTGCCCCCGGCGCAGGGATGGCCCCCTGGAATGCCTTGGGTTTCGATCTCAAAGAAAAAAACAACAGGCTGATGATAGGCGACGAACCGCTGTACTTTTATCATTTTCACGGGCTCATCTATCTCTCCAACCAAAAGTGGTATATCGGCGGCTATGTTATACCGGCAGCTACAATGGCATATGTTTACAAGCCTTATATCAAACACCTGCTGGAAATCGACAAAGAAGTACGTTCCCGATTTAAGCATGCTGACGCGCTGAATACTATCGATGTTAAAAAAGTTGACATGATCACCCTAAAATATAAAGTGGGCATTTATGTCATCGACATAAAAAAATCGTTCAGAAAGTTTTTCTCCGACCTGTTTTTTAACGAAAGAAGAAAACACTACAGAAGCAATTACATAAAAATTGATTAATGGCGCATTTGATTGACCTTACCACTTTTACCGATGCACGGGGAAACTTAACGGTAATTGAAAAAGGTATCCCATTCCATATCCAACGGATCTTTTATATATATGGTGTAGATGAATCGGTACGTGGCGGGCACAGGCATAAAACTACGGTACAGGCTGCCATTTGCATACAAGGTAGTTGCACCATATTTAATAATGATAACAGCAATACCGAAGAGTTTGTATTGGACAAGCCATCCAAATGCCTTATACTAAACCCGGAAGACTGGCACCAGATGTACCGTTTTTCGCCCGATGCTATTTTGATGGTGCTGGCATCAACTTTATTTGATCCCGGCGATTATATATACGACCGTTATGAATGAAGCGATAGAGTATGAATCGTTATACAAGGTAAACGCTTTTTTTGCCGATGAATATGCTGCTGCTTTCAACGAGGTGCTGCAATCGGGCTGGTTTATTTTGGGTAAACAACTAGCCGCATTCGAAAAGGAATTTGCCGCATACTGCGGAACCAGGCACTGTATCGGCGTAGCCTCGGGACTCGATGCTATTATGCTTTCGCTAAAAGCCTTTGATCTTCCCGAAGAAACCGAGGTGATTGTGCCCTCAAACGCCTATATCGCCTGCATATTGGGCGTCATTAATGCTGGCTACAAACCGGTACTGGTTGAACCCGACATCAATACCTATAACATCGACGCGGAAAAAATAGAAGCTGCCATTACGGATAAAACCGGTGCTATACTGGTTGTACACCTTTACGGAAAAATGTGCAACATGACCGCCATTAACGGGGTAGCACAAAAGCACGGGTTAAAAGTGGTTGAAGATTGTGCACAGGCGCATGGGGCTAAACATTACGATAAAAAAGCCGGCAATTGGGGCGATGCAGGGGCGTTCAGCTTTTACCCAACAAAAAACCTGGGGGCTTTGGGTGATGGTGGCGCAATAACCACCAATGATGATGCCTTAGCCCAGAAATTGCTGAGCCTTAGAAATTACGGCTCAAAAAAGAAATACGAGAACGAGTATATCGGCTTTAATTCGAGGCTTGATGAGTTGCAGGCGGCGCTGTTAAGAAAAAAACTGGTAAAACTGGACGATATCAACCGGCATAAAAATGCTCTGGCGGCCATTTATACCGCCAAACTGAACAGCCGCTTTATTAAGCCGATTGCTGAAACCGGGAATTACGACGTGTTCCACATCTATAACATCCGCTGTAATAAACGCGACGAACTTAAAGCATATTTAGCCGGAAAGGGAATAAGTACCGAGGTACATTATCCTATCCCGCCTCACCGCCAGGCCGCTTATAAACAACTATTCGCCGGTAAAAGCTTTCCGCTTTCCGAAGAAATACATACTACCACTTTAAGTTTACCGGTCTCGTATTTTCATACCGAAGAACAGGTGGCTTACGTTGCGGATTGTATCAATAATTTCGGGTAGTTACATCCCGCAACGGCATTCATTAATCAATAACGTGTTTAACTATCACTTTTTCAGGCAATGGGGCGTTGCGCGCCGGGGTCCCCTTCCGATAGCTATCGGGATTAGGGGGGCAGGGGTGTGTTATGCCGTTTCAAGGCATCATCGACATTTATGGTAAACTATAATTTATCATATATCATTGCTACCAGGAACAGGCTTCCGTTCTTAAAGATCACGTTGTTTGTGCTATTGGCCAGCGTTCAGCCGGATGAAGAGATAGTAGTGGTCGACGGCGGCAGCACTGATGGTTCGAAAGAATACCTGCAGTCGTTGTTTGAAGAAGGTAAGATCGATCAATTTATCTCAGAGCCTGATAAAAACCAGGCGCATGCCTGGAACAAGGCGATGCTGCTGGCTAAAGGGACCGTCCTTAAAAAAATAATTGATGACGATGTATTTTGCTATGAGGCTATTGGCGAATGCAAAAATTATATGCTGCAAAACCCCGGCGTGGATGTGTTGATATCCAACGATCTGGCAAGCGCCCTGAACAACCATCAAAACATTCAGCAATGCAATCGTTTACTACAGTTCGAAAAATGGAAACGCGGCCTCATGCCTTCGTTCACTTTTGGCGACGTGCACATGCTCATCAGGCGAACCTCGTTGGCCTATATCGGCTTGTACAATACCGCCTTTGTAATGATGGATTGGGAGTATTCGCTCCGGATAAGCTATTTAAAAGCCAACATCGCCTATTATACCGGCTACAATGCCTTGTCGGTTGATCACCCTCAAACCATATCATCCTTAAAAGATAGGATGCTAATAGAAGAACAAGGCAAAAAAGGCTGTATGTTTTATGAGTACGCGGGCGATACCGCCGAAATCAGCGCCTGGTCGAAAATTAAGATCGGTGCAGGAAAGCTGTTGAAACCGGCAAAAAACGATGACGTGAAGCCGCAATCTGTTGATCATATCGATGCCATATATGCCTCTTACTACGATCATATCAACGAGGTCAATAAGGCGCAGGGATTTAAATTTTTGACCAAAGATTGAAAAGAATACCCTCTTTAGACGGCTTCAGGGCAATATCAATTTTACTAATACTCTTTTGCCATAGCCGCTTATCGGCAAGCTTCCCCGAACCATTAAATGATATTGCCCGCCA
>Ga0206878_10232_pt1 | contig 22661 bp, 13 predicted proteins | sample Alteio_BWOrgCont_8_FD_152621 | JGI IMG/M metagenome (GOLD analysis project Ga0206878, IMG submission 152621) | Enriched cells from forest soil in Barre Woods Harvard Forest LTER site, Petersham, Massachusetts, United States -... | ecosystem: Environmental > Terrestrial > Soil > Temperate forest >... | reverse complement strand
TCAACAATTGCTTTAATAGGGGAAATAAACTTTTACAATTAATCCTGTGCCGTTATCAGGCGTTTCAAGAACCAGACGTCCATTATGCAGGGCACAAATTTGCTGAACAATTGCCAATCCAAGACCACTGCCTGGTTTCTTATTGCCTAATACACGAAAAAATCTCTCAAATACTCGAGATTGTAATTCAACAGGGATCCCAGGTCCATTGTCACGGACTTCCAGAACAACGTCCTGCAGTTGTTGATAGACGCGTACAATAACTTGACCGCCGGGTTCGCAATATCGAATTGAATTATCAACGAGATTGCGAATTAAAATCCCAATCGCTGTGGAATTTCCTGAAAAACTCGGGATATTCTCATCGGATTCAAATTCAAGCTCAATGTGTTTCTCTACCGCAGCAGGTGCCAACATGGCTAATATTTCACGTGTAACGCGGTTCATGTTGACCTCGTCAAGGTCGTTTATGCTAGCTGCTTCCGGGACAAGTTTACTGATGGTTAATAGCTGTTGAACGATATGGGTGCTTCGGTTAACACTGGCGATTAGTTTCTGCAGCGCAATGTTTTTATCTTCAATGTTATTGCTGTTTAAAGCAACTTGCGCCTGAGTTTTAAGCGCTGCAAGGGGGGTGCGTAACTCATGGGCTGCATCTGCAGCAAAGCGTTTTTCACGTTCAAAGCCCTCTTTTAGCCGGAAAAAAAGCTTGTTCAGCTCATCAACCAGAGGCTTCATTTCGGCAGGAACTTCCGCTATGTTGACCTGCTCCAAGTGGCTGGGGGCACGATTGGCCACTTCCTGAGCTACACGATCCAGACTTTTTAACCCTCGACCAATAATGATCCAGATAAGCAGGGCAGATAATGGGAATGTTAGCAGCATGATGTAAATATCATCCTGTGCAATATGTTGCCCCAGATCATTGCGCGTGTCATATCGCTCCGCTACAACGGTTCGCATTCGGGCTTCAGGATTGTAGGTAGAAAAGACTCGCCATTTTAACTGGTCTACAATGTTGTCACTGAAACCGGTGACATGGGTGTTCAGTGGGCTGGATGGTGCGTTGGGCGAATGCAACAACAGTTTGCCGTCATCAGCCCAGACCTGAAATTTAAATCGATCAATATAATATTCAGGCGCCTGCTCGTATAAATGCGGCTTTGGATAATAGGCTTTTATCTTGTCTGGAATACGTTGCAAATTGGCTTGAATTTTAGATAAAGGACGATTTTGTACATCGCCTAACAGTGCTTGATATGAGAGAGCAGAAACCGCCATTAGTGTATCCAAATGGTCTTGAATATCTTTTTGATCGAGGAAATAATTGCCGATTGCAGTTAATGTTGTGGTAACCGCAATGGCTAGCAAAAGATTGGTTAGTAGAAATTTTCGTATTGATGATGATGACTTCACGAGTTTCCTTACGTGTTATCTTATTTTTCGGCCATATATCCTATCCCACGGATGGTACGGATAAAATTGGCATTGAGTTTTTTGCGTAAATTATGAATGTGTACCTCTAAGGCATTACTATCAACATCTTCATCCCAGCCATAAATGCTTTGCATTAATTGATCACGCGATAAAACCTGTCCGCTATTTTCCAATAGTTTTTGCAATAAGGCAAACTCACGACGCGGGACGTTAACCAGTACATTATCAAGCGTGACAGAATGCGCGGCAGGATCAAGGATTATGTTTCTGTATTGCAATGCAGTGTCAGCACGTCCTTGCGAGCGCCTGATCAATGCTCTTATTCGGGCGCTCAGTTCGTTTAAATCAAAGGGTTTGGTGATGTAATCATCAGCGCCACTGTCCAAACCTTTTATTCTGTCTTCTACGGATTCACGAGCCGTTAATATGATAACGGGAGTGGTATTTTTATCCTGTCGAATGCTTTGCAAGAGGCTGATTCCAGACAGTTTGGGCAGGCCTAAGTCCAAAATAATCAGCTCAAATAATTCGGTTTTAATAGCGGAGCGCGCTGCTTCACCATCCTTTAGCCAGTCGACAATATAACCAAACTGAGTAAGGCCGGTTTTAACGGCATCTCCGAGTAATTCATCATCTTCAACCAGTAGCAATCGCATATGTATCCTCCTGGAATAGCTATTGCACTATACTGTGATCGCGCACAGTATAATTATTAGTGAGGTTCTTCTGTAGGTTGGTCTATTGCATGCCGGGTCAGGTACATCGCTTGGATGAATACAAAAATCAGCATGAATCCCGCGCCACCAAATAATTTAAAATTAACCCAAATATCCGTGTCATAATGGTAGGCAACGTAAATATTTAATGCCCCCATCACAAGGAAATATATAGCCCAAGCCAAATTTAATCGCAGCCAGATTTTTTTTGGCAATTTAACGTTACTTTCCATCATTTTCTGAATTAGCGGTTTTTTGCCAATATACGAGGAAAGCAGGAACACCAAGGATGATAGCCAGTAAATACCAGTGGGTTTCCACTTGATAAACCATGGATTATGAAAAAACAGAGTCGCTCCACCCAAAACCAGAATTAAGCCTAAGCTGATTAAATGCAGCTTTTCATAACGCTGGTGTTTTATTCTGTACAATATAACTTGTGCAAACGAAGCAGCCATTGCAACGGCTGTCGCGGTATATATGCCATAAAATTTATAGCATATAAAAAAAAGCAGAATGGGAAAAAAATCAAATAATATTTTCATAGGTTAATTTTACTCTTGAATGTCGTTTAAGTATAACAGATCCTCAGGCGCTAGTCATTTTTCAGGGAAATGAGCAACCTGTGAAATCGTAGCATTCTCTTTTAATGTTTGAACTCTTGCTTTTGACTGTATAGTTGCTGCAATTGAAGCCACCTTCTGATCCTCAACCGGGTAAGCCCCCTTATTGATGATCGAAGATAAAGCTGCCTGTAATGCCTTAAATTCATTAGATTTGGTTTGTCGATAAGGCATGATGAACTCTTTAAAGGAGGCTAATTTTTCATTTGAATTTTGGTTTAACCAACACAAAGGCGTTTTCTGCTCACGCAGGCCATTGCATTCACCATTGAATAAACGAATTTGCTCGATAAGAGTCTTATAGGCTGTATTTTGCAAAATGCCCTCAGGAAAAACCCCTTCCAGAATAGTGTGCTGAGTATTGCTTATCCATACCATGGGATCACTTTCCGTGTTGATTAATCCTTTCAATTCAGAAAGATCGCTCATGTCAATCAAACATGCCGTCACCGTATCGCCGCTTTTTCTAAATAATATGGCTTCAACCGGTTTTAAGTATGGACAAAGCATATGAGATTGACTTGAATAAACCTTTGCATAATTGTCGTCCACCAAAAGGTGTTCTGAAAAAAGGGACATCTCTGGCGGTTCCTGCTTTAAAGGTTTCATGAAATCAGTTTGACCATTCGTTATAAAAGACGCCAAGAGTGAATTTCCATCGGTATTTGTCCAAGTATGACGACTAGCAGCTTGCAGCTCTGGATCAAAATTCTCCGCTTCTCTCAACTGCTCTTTTTCCACTTCTTTTTGCGTTTCTTTTTCTTGTTCCACTTCAGTTGCCAGTTCCTGAGATTTGCTAGCCGGACTTAAGGATTTTTCCTTACAAAGCGGGATGGACTGTTCAACGATTGCGTGTAAGCTTATCTCCAATGCGTTGATTGCATGCTCCGTTGGCTCAATTTCAGCATCAGTTAAACATCTTTTCCAATTGTTCAGTGACATCATCTGATGTTGCTTAAGTAATTCGCTAGTCAATTGTTCAGTATAAATGTTGCCGTATTGTTCAAATAACGATTGATTTTTTGTTTCTATGAAATAACGTTTAAACGCTTGTCCTAATTTATATTTTTCATCAATCTGCTCATCTGGTATATCAGCGATGCGTTGTAAGAAATCCTCTCGAATAAGATTATCCATTTTTGCGATCGCTGCAAAAAAATTATCCTCTTTAAGCTGGTCTTGTTCGTTTTTTGTCATCAACGTCATCAAGCTATCCAATGAATCAGGGGTATCTTCAGGAACAATAATGCTAATGGATTGTTGCTCCTCCAATCCCCGCATGCGCATGCAGCCCTGCAGAAAACTTTGTAAATGAGTTCTGCTGTCGGCCAGGACAAAAGCATGTGCATTGGATGCTTGTTTTAAATCTACTCCTACAGTGTGGATTTGATCGTAATAGGTTATTCGTTCGTTAGGCGTGCAACCCAGTTTTTGGTTGATTTCATCAGGATCACTAGTGGCAAGCACCGTCGTTTGTTTTGTGCTGACGTTGAGTGCGCACAATACATCGTCTGTATTAAAATATAAAATATGCTTAATGGGTGGTATTTGCCCGATAGAATATTGCGCTAATTTATGTGCAACCTCGAGATTGCTGAAGCCTGCAAAGGTAGCATTGATATCAATAATGGCGCGAACGTTATTTTTATCCTGAAATAACTGAGGTAAAAATGCATCTATATTCGTGAATGGAACGCGAGTAACTGGAGTTGTTTTTTTTTCCAGTACCGTTTGTATGTACCCATCCGTGCCCAGTGAGGTAAGCGGATTGTATTGCAGGCAATGATGATATGTAGTGTGATTCGAAGGCGTTCCGGACAGACCACTAACCTTATCAAACATACTGACGTGGTTGAGTGGGTCGCTATGTAAAATAGATTGCTCGAGCGTGATTTGTGGGAGTATTTGTTCTTGTAACAGGGTATACAGCACTGCTCGGTTATGTTTCAAATGCTCAAACAAAGTATCCAGTTGCTGCTGCCCGGTTTTAGATCGAAAATTTATCATTTGCAACGTGAACCCTGAGCCTTTCAGGAGTTCGTTGATACGTTGAGCGGTAGGCGTATCAGCCATGCTATTGTACGGGCTGGAAGGAGTAAGCAACTCATTTCTAGCCTCAGTCTGCCATTGCACAATCGCACCGTTCAACAGCTCTACATTCAAGCCTTCAGTTAACAGCGACTGAATCGAATAGTTAATGGTTTCAAAGGCAAACGGACTACCGAAGCGACTGCGTTCATTGGGTTGATTGCTCGCCATATACGGGATAGCCAGGGATCGCTTGAGTGCACTATCTTGAACCTCTGATGGTCCATAATTCTCTTTGTAGTGCCGTGCCCGAGTTTTCGGCAATAGGGTCAATTGTTCTTTGTAAAACGCAAGGGCGTCTTTCACATCCGGGTCGAGACGCTCAATGAAGCTGGGCATCGCTTTGTTGTTAAAATATGCGCTGAGTTCTTTTGTGACATTTGGATAGTTTAACGTGTCAATATAGTGCCTCAAAGGGCTAGATGAATGCGTTAGCAGATCATCAATCGTCAGTGATTTGCCATCCAATGTATCCACGAATTGGTACAACGCAATACTGTGGTGAATCAGTTCAGGCGAAATAGCTCTCATATCACCTAAGGTATAATTTAATTTTTTCTTCAGTAACAAGCCCTGATGCACTTCATCAATCACCACATCACCGCGCTGCTTGAGTAAGCTCGTAATTTTGCTTGCCCAATAAACTTGTTTCTCCCAGGTTTTGATCTGGTAGGTCTCTTTAGGGCGATCCAAAAGGAGTTCCAAATATTTAAGCTCCAGGGATTGCATCGATTCGCCCGTAGTGACCAAATAATCTTTATTGGTCATGATCTCAACAAATTGCTGATAGATGGATGCCAGCCGCTCGGGCGAGCTGTCACTGTCGCGGTTAAACTCAAAGCGATGCGCTTTTTGACCAAACAACCGCTGTGATGTGCTGTTCAGATCGACATGATTGGTAGCCAGCAACGCACGAGGCACTTCAACGACCACAAAGTTCAACCCAGTGGCCTTTTGTTGAGCCAACATCGGTAAAATGACTTTTGATTTACCGCCGCCCGGGATCAGTTTTTCAACGACGTTCTTATCCGTCGATAATAAAGATTTTATGGCTTGGACTTGCCTTGGGCGAACCAGGATATTTTCTGCATATTGAAACAGCATTAACGCAGGATCAGTTTGTGCATCAGGCGTATTTTCACTCATCAAGGCCGTAGCGATTTGATGAAGATGACTTGCTTCGGGTGGGCTTTTTCTACTGGCTTCGTCCAATGCATTTAGCAGGCGCGTTGTTTGTTGATGTTGAACTTCGATAGACAACGTTTTATGGATAACTTGATGTAAACCTATGCACGCTTCTCTGGATAGTCCGGTTTTTTCGATATAAAGCGAAAGATCAGCGTGAAAATATAGCGTTAATAATTCTTTTTGTGTCAGTTCTTGGCGTTGTTTAGCAAGCAATTGGATATGTCTTTCGCGTGCATCAGCCAGATCATGAGGTGTTTTATTCGCCAACCTGATCGCGTTTTCCCAGATTCTATCCAAGTCTTTTTGCTGTTTGATTTCAAGCGTAGTTGCACGATGGCTTAAACGGGCTCGAACTTCTGGGCGTTGTAATGCTGTTTCGGCGATACCCCGTTGCATTTGGATACACGCGTATTTTAATTGACCTGCGGTTTTTTCATCTGCTCCATCGTGAAGAAGCTGATTTAACTGTTCAGTATATTCGTTTTCTTCTGCACGATACCCGTGTAGAGCATCAGCCATCTTTAGCGTCTTCCTCAATGGTTCGGGATAGATTGACGTGAGGGCTGGCATCGATTCGCAAGCAAGCATTTCCCTGCTGAGTTCATCCCAAATATCCTGATTGGTAGTCAGTATGTCGTCAAACACATCCATTGCTTGTGGTACGATAATCGGAGCAACGTCACAACTGGAAGCTATTTGGATCAGTTCACCCAGCGTGATTTTCTTTTCAGAAGGAAATGCAACTGGATTCTCCAATACACGGTACAGAATATTGGTTAAATAAGGCATGTTTCTATCGTCATCTGTCACGCGAACGTGTCGAAAAGCATTCAAATAGCTTAAGCAGAATTGTTTAAGCTCGGCCTTTTGCTCAGCTGAACCTGAGCGTGCGATATGCAGATACGTTGAGTAATAACGTATAAAATCGTCTTCTTCGATTACGGAATTCAGTGTGTTCAGTGCAATTTGCTCATTCATTGAGTTGGTAAAGACATCATCGTATCTCCATTGCTGTACAACACCATTCACCTCTTTAGACAACGTCTGTTCATTGATCTTGAATGATTTTGGCAACGTAAGATCGAGGGGAATCCATTTTAGCTTGGTGCTTTTCTTCATGATACGGAGTTCATTAGTTATGTTTTTCTCAATATCGACTAACCGTTTGACGAACTTAGGCGGAAAATCAGGCGATGTATCACGCAGAGCGATTAAGCGTTGATATTCTTTGAGCAGAGTTTTTAAACTTAAACGGCGCCTCTCATAACCAAGAGAGCCTAAAGCAATAGACGAATCTGGATCACAATAATGCAGCAGACTTTTACACTCTTCATCACGTAACGTGTATTTTTTATCCAGATGTCTTTCACCGCGTTGGTGCCTTTCATACAAATCATTAACCGTTTCCGGTAAGCCTTTATAAAATTCTTTTGCACTTTCAAAACAAATACTCTCATTAATACCATTGGCAGACGTTGTATCAAATGACTTGTCTTTGGGGAAAATTGGGGGTTGACCTAGTGTTAGATAATCCGTATAAAGTGCCAGAGCTTTTAGCTGGCATGCAACATATTCCGGTGTTGCAATCTTATGTTTCTCTTCTGTTTCCACGAACGGTAGTGTTTCAATTATCCAAGATAAAAACGTTAATTCATCCAGCGACCCCGAGAGGCTCATACGTTGGCTGATATCGTTCAGTACAGACCATGCTTTGTCGGTTTCATGACTCGCCAAATAGAGATAACATAAATATAAAGCATCCGCGGCGGAATCAGGTTTTGGTTCGCCGTTAACGATTTTATAGGTTATAACGCGTTGTGAGTTGTGATGATTCCAAGCGGGCTGGTCTTTTTCTGGCGTTTTTTCCGTTAATAGATAATGGGCGATATGCCCTGTTGTATCGTGAGTTGATTTATAATAGTCTCCTGTCATCTGACGTGTAGGCTCTGCAACATAAAACGGCTGAACGGCAACAAGTGCTATCTGGTCTTTATCATTGCTAAATGATAAACAGGCAATATCTGATCCAAGTGCAGATGTTTCTGGTGGCATCAAGACATAATTTGTATCGGGTAGTGTTATTTGATTATCCGAGATATTTAACGTAAGGCCATAACGTGCAAACTCAATTGTGCCTTGTGTTTTGGTGGTTTGATCAAGATTCACTCTGAAAAATCCTGGATCTTCAAATTGAGTCAGGGCCTTTACATACGTGGAGGATGGCATCGTGAGAATACAGCCATTGGATAGTCCATTTTGATCCAGCTGAAGTATTGACCCGGATCGCTCCACTCGATAAATCGGTTTTTGATTTTGCGCAAGAAGAGTGTCTGTCTCGCTAACCCATGCTTCGATGCTGGCATCCGTTAAAATCGCAGACAATTTATTTTTGACAACATCGGTAGCCTCGAGACCTAAGAGAAATTGTTGTTTATCAGTTAATGGTTTCAGTTCATACCATTGACCCATCCATTGTTTTTGTATCACAAGCGCTGCACTGACTTTTTTCATTCGGACATTGCCCGTTTTAAATAATATCGTGTTTTCATCTTCTGATAACCAGCAAGACGACTCGTTATTCAAACCTAATCTACGCGTAACGGGATGGTTTATAATATCCAATGGGGTAGCGGTGAGTGAGTAACCGTTTTGAAAAACACGTCCCAATTCTACGTTAACGGTGTAAACTGTAGTTCCTGCTTCATCCTGATAATGAAACTTGGGATATTCATTAACGCATCTCAAGTGGGCAACATTGACTCCAAGGCTATTCATCATAGCGTCTACTAGTGACTGGATAGTTTCAGGATGGGCTGAGCGTAACCAATCTTTGAGGTGAAGCCCTGCTCGTTGTTGCTCAAAACGCATTGCTGTATCGTCAGGATGATAGGGATTCTGTTTCGCTTGTAGAGATACATAAGATAAAAAAGCGTCACGTAACAACGTTTCATCAACAGATTTCAGTTGATAGAGTGTCATTGCATTTGAAAAACGATAACGATGTAAACTGGCGAGAATTAACGGATCAGTCTGAAGTTTCATGAGCTTGTTCAACTCATCATGATCATCCTGTAAGCGTTGTATTGATGTAGCATCCGCTCTATTCAACGCGGCATAACCATGAACATTTATTCTTAATTGAATAAAAAACAGCGATTCCTGACTAAGCAAACCATCTGAGCCCATAAAATAGTGCAGTCCATGATGGATGAAAGCATTAAAGCGAGTCAAAAAGGCAGGATCATCTTTTAGGGTTGTAATGAGTAGGCCAGGTTCAAACACATTAGCCTCTACATATAATTGAACACTTCGATCCAAAAGATGGCCGATTGATTCAGATTTATTAAAATAATCTAACGTTAACTTGATCTGATGCGCCGGTGACAGACGTAACTGAAACAAGTCTCGCATGAAATAATTGTTTTTATCGATGATGCCAATCTTACTTTTCTTGTCAAGCGATGATAATTGGATCTCATTACTGTTTTTAAACCCTGCACTAGAGTAAAAGTAGTAAGATTCAAGGAGTGCGAGTTGTGCAGGAGACTCAGGTACGTTGTATTTATGTTGCGTGATACATTTCTTTTCTTCAGGCGAGACGGGATACCAGCTATCCAGATAACGGCCAAATATAAACTTGCAAATCCAGGTATTACCATTACTGCGCGCGGGGTCTATAGTCATAGAGTCAGGATTAAAACTAAGAGTCTTTAAATCACCATACGTACCACAACCACAACCACCACGACCAAAACCATTCGTATTCGTAGAATTGATTTCTCTATTTCCTGTATAAAAGATTATTTTTCCACCTGTTTTAAGTGGGGCAAGATAAGACATGGATGCATTCTCCAATGCAAACCGTTGTTGAATTTTTTTGATGAGTGGTTTAAAGCGATCCGTAGCCAATACAGATTTATTGTTTAACTGGCCATACGAATCAAATTCATTAAACAGCGTAAATAAAGCCGTCAGATTCTCGCTGCGAATGGATTGATGAAAATTATTATTCTTATGCTTTTGGGACGTATAGAGCTCTTCCAGACTTTTTTTCAAATCTGGTTCTGTATCCAGCAGTATTTGATAGTCTGTTACTGGATCGGGTATAGCGCCAAACAAAGGCGGGAATCGATCTTTATCTAGAGATGGCTGTGTCACATGCATTTTAGTATTGTTCAGAAGATCGACCACGCGTTGATCACCCGCAGGATGATTGGTTGCTAAATAGGGGTAGGCTCGAAAGGTAGAAAAAAATTGAGTCAATTTGGAGTGAAGATAGAGATGAGAGTCGGGCGTATTGGTAGAGGCTTCTCTTGTTACTGCAAAATAATCTCGGAGTGCGAGTAAGCTACAACGAGTAAGCAATTGCGTCGGAAGTGTAGCTTCTCTCAGTGTTTTTTTGGATGCTTCTTCGTATAAAGCATGCAATTCATCCAGCGTATTGGCTATCGAGTCATACTCTACTGATGTCATTGTATTATAAAAAGGGATGGGCTCGTAATAAGGTTTTTTTTCGTTACAAGATGATGGAATGGGAAGCTGCAGGACTGTTTGTTCGATTTGCGTCATAACCCACAAAGAATTCTTGTCTTTTTGTGCTTTGCATTGTGTTATCACGTCAGCCAAGTCTGACAACAAGTTATTTTTACGTGGTGCAGGTAACAGCGATGGTGAAGTTTCGTTCTCTGTGTTTGTAGTATCGAAAGATGCTATTTTCATGATCAGTTCATTAGGTATAAATCGCTCGCAGAATGAATTGACAAAATTGAACATAGAATCAAAATTAGCCTTGAAATTGAAAAATGATGAAATCACCTTCTGCTTCTGCTCGTTTGTTTGTAATTGTTGCTGCAAATCTTTTAACTCCTGAACGATACGATCTTTCTCCTGCTCATCGGTAAATACACCAGGCTCCTGCAAAATCTTTAAGTTATTGATAATAGCCTTTTGCACAAAGGCGGTGATTTTGGGTGAACGAGGTGGTGCTGGATGCGTTGCAATAAAATCTTTTAACGCATACATTTTGAAATCAAAAATAAATCGCTGATATTCTGGCAATGTCTCAAAATTAATTTTTAGCATTTGATGGATGGAACGTTGTGCACATGTACCAGACAATTGGCTGGCTGTGGTCGCGCCCGGCGTAGTTAAATCTTGAGAAATATGTTCGGCTTTTAAAAATGCAAGGCTCGCGTCAATTTGATGATAAAGTGTTTCAGCGTCCCAATTCTTCGGAAAAGGAAGTGGTTTGAACTTGGGTATGACCAATCGGCTAACTAAGTTTTGTAATTCTTTTTGATTAATAGGCTCATGTAGCTTGTACGTTTTAACGGGTGAAAATAGTTCTTTCTCTTTCGAAGATGTTTTTTCATGAAACTCAAGCCCTGAGCCGGAGTTATAAATGGAAAATAACAACTCACCTTCCGCGTTTTTTTCAAATTGATAAATCATGGCGTGTCCAGGGCTATCACCTCCCATCCAGCCTCCAGGTAAAAGCAGATCTTGTCCTGGTTTTAAATTATTAATCTCTCCTAACGTCGTTGACGTAAATTTTTCTAGCGTTTTTTTTGTCGCTGGTAAGTCAGGCCGTAAGGTTTTAATTATATTTTCACGACGAACCAAAGCATCCATTGCAGCAGCAAGTTTCTGTACCTCATGCGGCATATTGGGCAAAGTCTTAAAGTATTGATTGAGATAGCCAAATGTATTACTAAATGTATTCCCCTGAACACCAAAGCGACCTGACAACTCCGAGTCAAGCAAGATGTGTGCAAAGAGTGATATATTAATAGGAATTGGCATCTTGGATCCTTTCAAGCAAGACTATTCAATTAACTGCTACAATCTCAACCAACCAGTTATTGTAAGTATAGACTTGTTTTAAAAATATAGTATTTGGTTATGATGCAACACGCGCATCCCACCGTTCGCCACTCGGCCATTGACTTCGTTTATAAATGAGGAACATTTGGTTCTTCAGGCGAGTCAATTAATTTGATAATTGATTCTAAATCTTCAATGAGCTTTGGAAGATTGGATGCATTATTTTTCCAATTTTTATTAAATTCTATCATTTCCGCATTCGATTTTAGCATTTCGCTGTTTAAAATCCGCGGAAATGAAACCTCTATTAATTTGGATACTTCATATTCCACCTCAAAGAATGCATCTAGCGGCTGCATATCATTAGTGATTTTTATTGCCCAAAGTCCACCCTGTTCATCTTATTTAAGCCTTATAGATCCGTGAAAAATTTTTTTATTCCGTCCATCCAAGGATAAATAGTAATCGTATCTAATTTTCTTGCATAAGGATCTTGAGAAAAACACACCGCCTCACAATTTCCAAAGTCATGTGCCAAAGATTTTAGAGTATTCAGATGGATTTCATCTACCGATTTTGAGCTTTTGATCTCAATGAATAAATGAGGTAATCCTGGTCTATCAACAACCAAATCAATTTCAGCATCATCCTTTGTTTTTAAATAGCTAAAGCGGTATTCTGGTTTAAAATAATTAGCCAGACGGAGGCATTCCAAGATAACATAATGTTCAAAAACATCACCATAAGCACTGGTTCTCTCTTGCAAAGGAAGGCTCAACGAGCGAGTTAATGATCGTACAATACCTGGATCAATATAATAAAATTTAGGTTTTTGGCTCAGTCGTTTACGAAACGAATGATGAAACGGTTCTAGTAAAAAACCAATCAAGGTTTCCTCAAGAATCTCAAAATAGTCTTTTACTGTTTTTTCATTAACACCCACATCGCGCGCAATATTTGCATAATTAACAATCTTACCATTACATTGAGCTGACGCTTCAAGAAACCGACGAAAGGGATCCAAATTACGCACCCATTGTTCTGCGATAATTTCCTCTTTTAAATAAGTATGTGCATAACTGATTAAATACTGCTGTTTTTCTTGTGGTTCATTGAGCTCCACACATTTGGGTAACGTTCCATAATGCAAAGCAAAATTTAAATCAAATTTGTCGTCTAATTCAATGAATGAAAATGGGTATAAATTATAAACAAAAGCACGGCCAGCCAATAAATTAGCGCCGCCACGTTTGAGTTTTCTTGCGCTAGAACCAGATAAAATAAATATCTTTTGCTTTTCTTCAATGAGTTGATGAACAACGTCTAATAATTTAGGTATTTTTTGAATTTCATCAATCACAACATGTGTTATATTTTCAGACAAAGCATGAACCATTTCCATTAAAATTTGTGGATTCCTACTTAAACGCTCTTCTATCTCATACGTCAATAAATCCAAGTATAATGTGCTCTGTGGTGGAAAGGATGCACGCAATAAAGTACTTTTTCCTGAGCCTCTTGGGCCAAACAAAAAGAAGTGATGCTTCTGAGTAAGACGTTGCAATCGCGGGTACATTTATGTAAATCCGTAGTGAACTACTATAAATGTACGCCAAATCCGTAGTGAAGTACAGCTGTTCTCATTCTTTAGCGATAGATGTTGACGATGTGGACTGGTTTATCTCGTGTCTGAAAAAGCGATGTCACTCCTTTTTCATTATTTTCTTCAATACTATACTCTTAAGTCATTCAATGATAAATGCTCACTTGCTGATACAGGTGCTTCTGGATACCCCATATTAATCACGTTAATACATCTTTTTGAATAATCTATATAATGGTCGTAAACAGGCCGAGGAATAGCACGTGAATCAAGCCATCGCCTCATAGAGCTTAAAAGACTAAGGTGTATTCTATTGGACTGTGGCGCATTTAAAAGATTTTTAAATTGCTCTAGCATAAAAGCGCCATCGCTTGCTACAGATTCATCAATTTTTTTAATGGTATTGAAAAGCATATCTGAATACATTTGAAAATGGATCAGTCGGTTCTCTTCTATATGGAAATCATTTAATCTAGAAAGATTATTTAACAGAAAAGTCAAATCCTGTTTCACTAAGTTAATATTTGAAAATCGCAAGTGACAACAAACAGATTGACTGAAAAACCCTTGTCTTACCTGTGTGGAAACACGATCGACTGCTGAGGCTGCATATTCATAATAGAAATATAACCATGTTGGATGAGCTATTAAAAATGAATGTGCTTTGCTTAAATTTGTATTGTTTAGGGAAAAAGAAGAAAATGTAGCGTCGGTACGATGATCAATTACTCTGAAAGCTGAAAAAACTTTTTCTTTTAAAACAAAACCAACATTATTTTGTTGTAATAAACTTTGTAAAAACTCAAAACATTGATCTAACGACGAAGTTTTAAGTAACTTTCCATCATGTCCCAAATAAGGATGGGGTAGCATTAATGAGGCTTTAATCAGTTTACCTATTTCTTTATAAACGACAGTTTTTATTAGTTCGCGCCATTGATTTATTTCAGTTATAACGTTTCCATCTTTTTCAGCATCGTCAGGATATAAAGATTTGAATCCTTGTTCTTTATCTGCAAATGTATTTTTGAAAATCATTGCGTGAATGACTGAAGCGATTGCTTCATAAATAATTCGATATGAATAGGATAGTTTACGAGCATCAATGCCAGTAAGGTAAATCGCTGCATTGATTCTGGTATCAAATTTCTGTAAATCACCTTGATCAATCTGATTTAAAATTAATTGCAACTCCTCCGGGCTTTGAATGGGATGTACTTGAATTGCCTGACGAGTATTAATGCAGTAAAGTAAAAAATCGTTATTTGTCGTTGCTAAGTTAAAATAGCTTCTTACAAGAGGAATCCAGTTTTTGGGGGAAGCTGTCGTTATAAAACCATCCAACTCCTGATCATATTTTTGCTTTATATCTGCATAAGATTCTGTAGATATTGGAGATGTTGATTGAACCATAAGAAGATCATTCGCTGCTACTGGATGGGCATTTTCTTGCGAGTTAGATAAGTGCTCGTCTATGGGAGCAGGCGGTCTATATAACCCTATAAATGTCGATAGTTTTTTAGAAATATCTTGAGACAAGCGCGTTTTAGGCCCAAGTTCATCATTGTTATATTTATTTATAATGTGTTGTAAGTTCTCGATATTTTTATTTGTCCATTGGCCAGTAAAAGTACCATTAACTTTTGTTAACGCTTCAATGAGTAACCCATATTCTTTCTGTTTACCATTCAAACAGATGCTGGCTTTCTTGGCGAAAAAGATAAATTTATCAAAATTATACGGGGCGAATGTTTCTGAACAGGGATATACAAGAAATTTCAATAAAGGTGATAGTTTAATGATACTTTGCTTAAGTTCAGCTGCTAACAAATAACTATTTATAAAGATATCTTTAAGGATATATTGAGGTGTATCAAATAGTTTATTTGTTAAAATACCTTCCCACTTTGTTAAGTTTTGAGCAACCAAGTTAATCTGAGACTTATTCACGGTGTGAGAATTAATGACATGATCGCAGATGACGGTGAGATCTTGTGTCAGTTTCTTTGCTGCTACTTTACGTGCAGCTTCGCGTTCTGCTATACGTATCGCGTCCGCTGCTCTCGCACGAGAATCGTAATCTCTTTCTTCCGCACACATTCTGTAGTGTCTAGCTTCGGCGATAGGATTATCAAAGCCCATAATATTAACTCCTAAAATATTTGTGAGTATTGTATGTTGATCTTTATCTTTATCTTTATCTTTATCTTTATCTTTATTTAACCTAATCTAATTCGTTGCCCCGGATGGATCGCGCGCTTTTGAATATTGGGATTTAGCTGAACCAACATTGCTAGTCTGATGTTGTTTACTTTGGCTATGCGTCTTAAATTGTCACCACGTTTGACCACATAGGTGCCAGAAACCCGGCTTCGTCGCCAGATAATCAGTTGTTGACCTCGTTGTAATGCATTTTTGGATTTCAATTTATTCCATGATTTAATCTGGTTCATTGATATTCCATATTTTTTTTGTATCTGTGCGTACGACTCATTAGGTTGAACAATATGGATTATTTTATATTGCTTGAGTGCAGTAAAGTGCGGTTTATTAGCTGGACGAGGACGCGGAGCAGGAGCATGTGTTTTTACCGTCGCGACGACTGCAGTGTGCTTCGCTTTTTGAATCAGAACATACTGGCCTTTTTTAACGGAATTGGATTTAAGTTGGTTGAGTTCTTTTATCAAGTTAATTGTTGTGTGATGACGCTGTGCGATCAGGTTCAGGTTATCGCCAGCGCTAACTTGATGTCGTGTCCAGCTAACACGTCGATCTTCTGGGAAATTGGCTAGATTTCGATTGAAATTTTCAACACGATTGACCGGGATCAGTAATTTATAAGGACGATAAGGCGCTGTCGCCCAACGATTATACCCAGGGTTAAGTTTAATCAGATCATGATATGAAATACCGGCGAGTTTTGCCGCATGACTCAGATCGATTTGGGTTCCAATATTAACTTCCTGAAAATAGGGCGTATGTGGGATGTCAGGTAATGTAACTTTATAGCGAGCGGGATTTTGAATGATCTCAGCCAAAGCCAGCAAGCGAGGGATATAGGCTTTTGTTTCATTGGGAACAGGTAATGACCAGAAGTTAATTTTACCTGTTTGTCCACTGGTTTTGATGATGCGAGCCATAGTCCCTTCACCAGAATCATAGGCTGCAAAAGCAAGTATCCAGTTACCATTGAAAAATTTGTTTAAATAGACTAAATAATTAAGCGCCGCATCCGTAGCCGGGCGAATACTGCGCCTTCCGTCGAACCACCAGTCCTGCTTTAATCCTAAATCGGTACCTGTACCAGGCATTAGTTGCCATAAACCCGCGGCTCCTGCACCAGAATAAGCGAAGGGGTCATATGAGCTCTCAATCATTGGAATTAAGGCGATCTCACCGGGGATGTGACGTTTTTTGATTTCAGTAATAATGTGATACATGTACGGTTCAGATTGCGCAAATTTTTGCACATAGCTTGGGTGTGCGACTAGCCAATGCAATTGGTTCTGCACTTCGGGCTGGGTTACTTCATGGTTTAGCACGAACTCTTTGCGAAGCACGTCCCATACATTAGGTGCTGTACGAGAACTGGCAGGCTGGGTATATGTCAGGCTGGATAACATCAGGGACAAATAAAATAACGCTCTTAATTTAAACTTCAACTCAACAGCCTGATTAAAAAAAGGATTATACAGTCTACTAAAAAAATCATAAAGAATAAACCTTTGATGATTTATTTAAAGTCTAAAAGAGAGCTAGTTAGTTAAAAAGGTCTTTTTTATCACGCAAGTGTTTAAAAATTTCCAGTGAATCAAGCGGATTAACGCCATTTTCCTGGGCATATTTTTGTAATGAATGAGTGTCTGTACGCAAGAACGGGTTGATTTTTTTCTCCGTCGCAATGGTTGATGGCAAGGATAATTCGGTTTTACTTTTATTTAATACAGCGGCATAAGTGCTAATCGTCAAATTATTCGGCTCAATGGTAGCCGCGAATCGTAAATTATTCCGCGTATATTCGTGACCGCAATATATTTGTGTCTCATCGGGCAGATTTTTTAATGTTAATAATGAGTCATGCAATGCCTGCATCGTGCCATCAAATACGCGACCACAGCCAGCTGAAAACAAAGTGTCGCCGCAAAACAACCAATGCATTTGTGGCTCATAATAACAAATATGTGAGCTTGTATGCCCGGGGGTATTCAACACTTGAAAAGTAAACCCGTCAACAGGTAAAGCATCATCAGCTCGGAGCGGTATATTGGGCGGTGGAATTCGTTGATCATGTGGTGCATATACCAGAGCATTTGGAAATGCATCCAATAATTCCGGCACACCACCAATATGATCATGATGGTGATGGGTTAACAATATGCTGCTTAAAGTCAATCCGGTATCTCTGGCATAAGACAAGACCGGCCTGGCTTCACCTGGATCCACACACATAAAGGTGGGCTGTTTTGGGTTTACAATGACCCAGATGTAGTTGTCGTTAAATGCGGACAATGCAATAGGCTTATTCATAAATAGAGCGCTCCTTCGCGAAAATATTATATTTTAATTGTTTCCATAAGATATGACGATACGCCAGGATTAAATATCTTGCGCAGAGCTTGTAGCACAAGTTTTAACTCCTCAGGCAATACATAAGGAGGGTTAATAATCCACAATCCACAGCCTGTCATACCCGGTTTATCAGCCCCAGTAAGATAAAATTCTACACGCAGACTGCTTTCAGCACCAATACTGGTTAGACCTTTGATTAATTGTTGATGTAGCTTGTTGTCAACCAAGGGGTACCATAAGCAATAAACACCAGTAGCAAAACGTTGGTAGGCTGCTTTTAGCGCAAGCGGTATTTGACGGTATTCAGTTTTGACCTCATAGGATGGATCAATAAAGATCAAACCCCGTCGTTCTGGGGGTGGTAGCAGTGCAGCCATATTATCCAAACCATCATTTTCACTGTAAAAAACCCGTTTTCCCTGTTTAGGTAATTGACTCAGAAAATCAAACTCACCTGAATGCAACTCACTAAAAAATAGTCGATCCTGATCACGAAGTGCGTGAATAGCCAGCTCAGGTGAACCGGGGTAATAGCGTAGGGCTTCGCCTGCGTTTAACTGCTGGATGGTTTTCAGGTAGGGCGAAAAAACAGCAGGTAATTGCTTGCGTTGTGCCCATAGAGGCACAATGCCTTCGTGGGCTTCACCTGTTTTTAATGCTTGTGGGCTTTTTAAATCATACATTCCTCGACCGGAATGCGTTTCCAGGTAGAGCAATGGTTTATCTTTTTGGATCATGTATTGCAGCAAGCGCGAGAGGGTCACGTGTTTGACAACATCGGCAAAATTGCCGGCATGGTAACCATGTTGATAACTGAGCATGTGGTTTATAGCCTGAATGGAATAAACGGGGAGTATAACAGGTAATTCATTCAGGATCGCGTTGTCAAAAACCTTAAACTGTGCTCGTGTAAAGTATATTTTAAGCTGAATCACACATTTTAAATAATTGAACTATACTTTCATTGAGGCATGAAAATTTGGAGACAATGATGAGCTTACATAAAAATCATGATGAGAGCCGGTCGTATAATGACCTGAGTCATGAGGATGATAAACATGATCTGTCACACAGAAAACATGTACGACAAATGCTTGAGAAAAGACTTGAGCAAAAACGTCTCAAGGAAGAGCTAGAGTTCTTTGACGGTGAGCTGGATGATGAGTTTGATTGGCATTATCTTGATAAATAAGTCGCTGCAAACAAGGTGTTTTGCAGTAACATACTAATAGTCATGGGGCCTGCGCCGCCAGGTACTGGCGTTAACCAGGCCACTTTTTTTCTGGCTTCCTGAAAGTTCACATCACCATGAACTGTCCCGTCCTGTCGACGGTGCATCCCAATGTCAATCAGAATTTGCGCAGGCTGCAGCCAGTCGGTGTTGATAACAGTTGTTTTGCCAGTCGCTACGACCAGTATATCCGCCATGCGAACATGTTGTTCCAACTTTTGGGTTAAGCTATGACAAATAGTTACCGTAGCTTTGGCATGTAGAAATTCTAAAGCCATAGGTCGACCAACGATGTTTGATGCGCCAATCACAACGGCATGTTTTCCAGCAACGGGTAAATGATAGTACTCCAGTAATTTTATCACACCATATGGCGTGCACGGCCTCAATTGTGGGTTGCCTTGTGCAAGTTGACCGAAATTGTAGGGATGAAATCCGTCAACATCCTTGTTTGTATTAATGCGCTCAATGATGTGACGACTGTTAATATGGATAGGCAAGGGTAGTTGGACAAGAATGCCATCTACGTTTACAGCCTCATTTAAGGTATCAATCAGGGACAAAAGCTCTTCTTCAGTTGTTTCTGGAGGAAGATTATAATCAAATGAGTTAAACCCAGCTTCCAAGCAGGCTTTGCGTTTACCAGTAACGTAAATTGTCGATGCAGGATCTTCTCCCACCTGTATTACGGCGAGGCCTGGCGCTCGATGACCTTGTTGAATACGCGTTGCGACATCCTGTTTTATTTGACTCCTGAATTCACCAGCAACTAGTTTTCCGTCAAGAATCAAGGCAACCATATATTTTTTATCCTGTCTTCGTAGATTTTTTGACAGCAGTTCCGGCAAGGTTGCCTTCTTCATACAGTTTTAAACGCGCGAGCAAAGTGCCAGCATTGGCCTTAAACTTAGCCATTTCACGTGAAGACACAGGTGTCGAACGAGGCAATTCAATAGTTGTTGGGTTTTTGGGTTGCTGATTAATATGAAATTCATAATGACAGTGAGGGCCCGTCGCCAATCCTGTTTGCCCCACATAACCAATAACCTGTCCACGCTTTACATAAGCACCCTTCGTTAGACCTTTCTGAAATTTAAGTAGATGCCCATAGATTGATGAGTAGGTTTTATTGTGAGAAACTTTGACCATGTTGCCATAATCATTCTGTCGACCAATGATTTGTATATAGCCATCGCCCGTGGCATGAATGGGTGTGCCAATCGGGGCAGCTAGGTCAACGCCCTTGTGTGGTCTACTGTAATGCAGAATGGGATGTTTTCTTGATAAACTGAATGTTGAACTAATATGGCTAAATTTTATGGGATATCGAGAAAACGCCTTCCTCAAACTGACACCCTGTGGAGTGAAATAATCATAATTCCCTGCCGCGTTTTCATGTCGTATTGCCTGATGAACTTTACCACGATTGGTATATGAAACAGCCAAAATATCACCGGTACTGACCCATTTATCATCAACATAAAAGGCGTTATACAGAATACTAAATTGATCACCAGCACGGATATCTTTCGCAAAGTCAATTTCCCAATTAAAAATGTCAGTCATCTGTTGGACTAACTTAAAGGGGAGATGCAATCGTTGAGCAGTTCCATATAGAGAGCCTTGAACTGTCGCTGTCAGGAATTGATTATGGCTGTTCATTTCACGCGAATTAACTTTACTAACATATTGGTTGTCCTTGCGGGAAACAACCAGAACTTGGGTGTCGTTTAACGGAAGAACCAGTTGTTCCAGAATTTTATCGTGTATCAAAAACTGTATCTGTTGATTTAGCTTGATTCCGGATAATTTTTTAGCATAGACATTATCATGAACAACTGCGAGCAGGGTTTGCTGGCTGAGGCCTAATTGTTTGAAAATACTACCCAGAGTGTCCCCTCGGTGTGTTGTCACAATAGTCCAGTCATTATTTTTAGCAGCCTTGGCAAGCTCGTCTTGAGGTTCATCCAGCTCAGGCAGCGACAGTGTTGTATTGGTATAATGTGTTTTATTGTTAAGTAAAAACAGATTGTAAAGCAGACAAATAAAAAACAAAGCAACAAATACCACAACCAATGTAATTGATTGTGATGCTTTTGGAGTTTTTGTTGCTGATACGTTTAAATGTTGATGCATTTTTAGCCTTTACTGCAATTGTCTTGGTAAATATTGTTACACTGGGGCATTCTGTCCTAGCCGGAACAATTTATCCGGGCTAAGATACCCGTTGCGAGAAGTCAGGTCAATCATTAAAAAGGGTTTTGCTGTTATGAATATTAAAGATCAACAATATAGTGAGTTATGCCGGGGGTGTGAAGAAGTATTGCCGGATCATGAATTTGTAAAAAAACTAAAAACAGGCAAGCCATTGAAAATCAAAGCTGGATTTGATCCTACAGCGCCAGATATTCATTTAGGCCATTCTGTATTACTAAATAAATTAAGACAATTTCAGCTATTTGGTCATGAAGTTATTTTTTTGATTGGTGACTTTACATCAATTATAGGTGATCCAACGGGTAAAAACGTAACCCGAGTACCACTAAGTCAAGAGCAAATTATGGCAAATGCTGAAACTTATCAGGCACAAGCTTTTAAAATACTTGATCCTGAAAAGACAACAGTTCTATTCAATTCGCAATGGCTTGGTCGTTTATCTGCGGCAGATTTAATACGCTTGGCAGCTACGAATACAGTTGCTCGAATGTTGGAGCGAGATGATTTCCATAAGCGATATACTTCTGGACAACCGATAGCTATCCATGAGTTTTTATACCCACTTATTCAAGGTTATGATTCAGTGGAGTTACAAGCCGACGTTGAATTAGGTGGCACAGATCAGAAATTCAATTTATTGATGGGACGTGAATTACAAAAACACTACGGCCAGGAACCCCAGGTGGTTATGATGACACCTATTATAGAAGGTTTAGATGGTGTAAAGAAAATGTCCAAATCATTAAACAACTATATTGGCATCAATGAACCAGCAGATATGATGTTTGGAAAGCTCATGTCTATATCTGATGACTTAATGTGGCGATATATCAATGTATTAAGTTTTAAGACTGGACTTGAGATTGAAAAAATCAAACAGGCTGTTAATGATGGATTGAATCCACGAGATGTTAAAATTGATTTTGCAAAAGAAATCGTGACTCGTTTCCACGACCACCAGCTATCCGAGCTAGCCCATCAGGCCTTTATTGAGCGATTCCAAAAGAAGGTACTCCCAGAAAATCTGGAAATTCAAACTATACTATGTGACGCCACAACCAACATTGCGCAATTGTTGAAACAGGCAGGATTGACAAAGAGTACGTCTGACTCCATTCGCTTGGTTAAGCAGGGCGCTGTAAAAATAGATGGTGAGAAAATAGACA
>Ga0206878_10230_pt1 | contig 22696 bp, 21 predicted proteins | sample Alteio_BWOrgCont_8_FD_152621 | JGI IMG/M metagenome (GOLD analysis project Ga0206878, IMG submission 152621) | Enriched cells from forest soil in Barre Woods Harvard Forest LTER site, Petersham, Massachusetts, United States -... | ecosystem: Environmental > Terrestrial > Soil > Temperate forest >... | reverse complement strand
GTCTTCGCCTATATCCTTTAAAACTTCCTTGTAATGGGTCGATAAGTTGCTGATCAGCTCAGGATTGTAGCGGTCAATTTTTACATAGCCCTCAATGTCGTCGTCATCCTGGTCTATAAGTGGTTTTTCGTTGATCATTTTCAGGGATTAGTCGCCAAAATATTCTGCGGAATTATTTTCAGTTTCGTACAACTTAACTGAATGTAAAAAGACGCCTTCGTATGCCTCTATCGGTTTTTTTAACTGGTTAAAAATTTCAATGCAAAGTAACTCTGTCGAAGCCATTTTCCCTGTCATGAAATCAACATCTTTATTAATGTTTTTATGGTCAAGCTTTTCTATCACATAATCATTAATAATTACTTTTAACTCTTTAAGGTCTATCAGGTAGCCTGTTGCATGGGTCACTTCGCCTTTTACGGTTACAAACAGGTTGTAATTGTGGCCATGCCAGTTGGGGTTTGCGCACTTACCGAACACTTCGGCATTTTTTTCCTCGCTCCATTCCTCGCGGTACATACGGTGTGCCGCGTTAAAATGTTCCTTGCGTGTAATGTGTATCATCATAACAAATAATGGTGCAAATATACAAAACAAAAACAGGCGTTAAGTTTTATCTTAGCGGTCAAAAAAAAGCAATATTATGCGCATACTGGTTGTTGCTGCTACAGTGGAAGAAGTGGAGAGCCTGAAGGGTAAAATATTACGGCACGAAGAGAATACCGGCCCCATGGCTTTGGATTTTGAGTTGCTGGTAACCGGCGTAGGTATGGCGGCCACGGCATTTGCGCTGGGGAAACACCTGGCGGCAAATAAATACGACCTGGCGGTTAATTTTGGCATTGCCGGCAGCTTCGACCGTACTATTGCGTTAGGCGAACTGGTAGAAATAAACCAGGACACTTTTGCGGAATTAGGCGCCGAAGACGATGATGAATTTTTAATGATAGAGCAATTGGGCTTTGGCAGAAGCACCTATTTCCCATCGAGCAAGCTGGCTCATTTATACCATTTGTTCAATAATTTTAATCTTAAAACGGTTACGTCCATTACAGTTAATACGGTGCACGGTAATGAAAAATCGATAAAAAAAGTAGTCGACCGGGTAAATCCGCAGGTAGAAAGCATGGAAGGCGCTGCCTTTTTTTATGCCTGCCACGAAATGAACATACCCTGCCTACAGATCAGGGCTGTGTCAAATTATGTTGAAAAGCGCAACCGCGACAACTGGAACATAGGGCTCGCCATAAAAAATCTGAATACCTTTGCCATTGAATTTTTAAAACTGTACGCTTGATTGGTTGATTAAGTTGGATTAAGTTGATTGAGTGAGTGGTTCCCCCGGTGTAACCCGATCCCAACTTAATCAACCAATCAACCCAGTCACCTTAATCAACCAACATGGAACTAACCCTGGGTTTTTCGCCCTGCCCCAACGATACTTTTATTTTTGATGCGATGATCCATCATAAAATTGACACGGAAGGCCTCGACTTTGAAGTGTTTTATGATGACGTGGAAACGTTGAACCAAAAGGCCATGCATGCCGAGCTGGATATCACCAAACTAAGTTATCATGCCTTTGCCTATGTTGCTGACTCGTATGTGTTGCTGGACGCGGGTAGTGCTTTAGGCTTTGGAGTTGGACCTCTATTGATTTCGGATTTCGAAATTTCGATTTCGGATTTACAAAGCGGAACAATCCGAAATGGGAAATCCGAAATCCGAAATCCGAGAATTGGTATTCCAGGTAAATACACCACCGCCAATTTTCTACTTGGCCTGGCTTTCCCGGAGGCCACCAATAAAGTAGAACTTGTTTTTTCGGATATAGAAAATGCCGTGCTTGATGGCAGGGTCGATATCGGCCTTATCATTCACGAGAACCGATTTACTTACCAGGACAAAGGCTTGAAAAAGATAATAGATCTGGGCGATTACTGGGAAAAAGAGACCGGCTGCGCTATCCCGCTCGGTGGTATTGTAGCTAACCGTTCGCTGCCGTTGGATGTCCAGCATAAAATTAACCGGGTAATACGCAGGTCGGTGGAGTTTGCTTTTGAAAATCCAAAATCGGGGCTCGAATTTATCCGCTCACATGCGCAGGAAATGAGCGAAGAGGTGATGTATAAACATATCGGGCTATATGTAAACCAATATTCCGTAGATTTGGGCGCTGAAGGAAAAAAAGCCATCAAACTGCTTTTTGATACCGCAAGAGAAAAAAATATTATCCCCGAGATAAAGGAGGATATTTTTTTGCCGGCAGAACAAATCATTTAATATCCGGCTACCAGCGGTGCCGGGTTAATTTATATACATCACCATCAAAACAACCAGCAGAAGCGGTGACCAATAAAATCAATAGAATAGAAGACTTTTCCGACGGCCAGTTGCTCCTGGTAAACAAGCCCTATAACTGGACCAGTTTTGACGTAGTAGGCAAAATACGCAACGCATTTAAGCCGTTAAAGCTAAAAGTTGGCCATGCAGGTACGCTTGATCCGCTGGCTTCGGGCCTGCTGATCATCTGCACCGGGAAAATGACCAAGCAGATCGATACTTTCCAGGCGCAGGAAAAGGAATATACCGGTACCATGGTTTTGGGCGAAACCACGCCATCGTACGATATGGAAACCGAAGCCGACCAGCACTTTGATATCAGCCACATTACCGCAGACGAGATAAAAGATGCCTGCAAACAATTTATTGGTGATATACAACAATATCCGCCAGCCCATTCCGCTATAAAAATTGACGGCGAACGTCTCTACGAAAAAGCCCGCCGCGGCGAAGAGGTAGAACTCCGCCTGCGCAACGTTACCATAACCGAATTTGAAATAACCAGCATAGTGTTGCCCGAAGTAAATTTCAGGGTGGTATGCAGTAAAGGTACTTATATCCGTTCACTGGTAAACGATTTTGGGAAAGCGCTGAATAACGGCGCCTACCTGTCCAAACTAAGGCGCACCCGCAGCGGCGACTATAAGGTTGACGACGCGTACGAGGTAATGGAACTGGTAAACATGATTAGGGAATTAAAACTAAATACACCAGTGATCGAGTAATTATGATTATACCCGATTATTTTTTTATTATGATTTCACCGATTTTGAGAAGTGATTACACCGATTGTTTGTTGTGATCCGGATGGTTATCAGGACAAAGATTTAAAATCAGAAAGCATTATTAATAGTTTTAAAAAAGCAGGTTGCTAAACAGAATATTGTCGGATTAACGGCTTAAAATCAAAAATCGGTGTAATCAAATAATAATCGGTGAAATCCCAGAAACAAATAATCGGTGAAATCCCAAAAAACAACAATCGGTGAAATCCCCTAAATAATAATCGGTGTAATCCAAGAAAATAATAGAATGAAAATATACCACCATATAGATGAATTTACGCCTTTAGCAAATGCCGTTGTAACCATTGGCACGTTTGACGGGGTGCATCTTGGTCACCGTAAAATTATTTCGGGGATAAAAGAACTGGCTGAAAGCACTGGCGGCGAAACGGTATTGCTTACCTTTTTTCCGCACCCGCGGATGATACTCCACCCGGAAGACGAAAGCATTAAGCTGATAAATACCATGGGCGAAAAGGCGGAATTGCTGGAAGAGTTAGGAATCGATCACCTCATTATCACGCCATTTTCGAGAGATTTCTCCAATCAAACTGCGGAAGCCTATATCCGCGATGTGCTGGTGAACAAGATAGGCACCAAAAAAATAGTGATAGGCTATGATCACCGCTTTGGCAAAGACAGGCAGGGCGGCCTGGAAGACCTGTTGCGGTTGGGCCCGGTTTATGGTTTTGATGTTGTTGAAATACCCGAGCAGGACATTAACGACGTGGCCGTAAGCTCCACTAGGGTAAGGTCGGCCTTGTTAAGTGGCGAAATAGCCATGGCGAACAATTTTTTAGGCTACGCGTTTTTCATCACCGGCGCGGTAGTGCGGGGCGATCAGCTCGGGCGTAAAATAGGCTACCCAACAGCTAATATCGTTATCCAGGAAACGTATAAACTGATACCTTCCGGCGGCATATTTGCTGCCAAAGTAAAAATAGCCGGCGTACTTTATAACGGGATGGCTTATATCGGCACCCGCCCAACTATAAACGGCTTAAAACGCAATATCGAGGTGAATATCTTCGACTTTGACCAGGAGATCTACAACCAAAAGATCCGTTTGGAATTTCATCACTTCATCCGCGGCGACGTAAAATTTAATTCGCTGGAAGAACTAACCGCGCAAATTGCGAAAGATAAGATCGACGTGGCGGAGGTGTTGGCCACTGAGTCTTGAGTCGGAACAAGTAAAATTGACTCGAGACTAACGATTATGGACTCAAGACTTAAAATCATCCCCTTTTAACCACGTAAGTTTTGGCGAGGTAATCATGCAATCCCTGGCGGTACTGGCTCCAAAATATGCTTAAAAACCCAATCCCAAAAAAATACAGTATCACAACTTTGCACACCCCGCGAAGCAGTGAAGCGGACAGAGTGATCCTGTCGCCATCGGCATCAACCACCACCAGTTTACATATTTTTTTTCCGATGCTGCCTTTCATTTTCGACGTTTCGCACACCGAATTATAGACAATGACTGACAGGTACATAGTAGCCTGTATTAAAAGCCTTTCGGCTCCAGGCATTTTATTAAGGGCTGTCATAGCAGCTGATACGCTGGTGTATGCAGTAATGTTGGGCATTAAACCGTAGGACGACAAAGCTATAAACAGGAAATCCAACAGGAAAGAGAGTAATATAGTATCAATGATGAATGCCCCTAACCTTATCCAAAACGAGGCCAGGTTATCTTCCGTCGGGAAATCTATTCCCTGTGCCATAAAATATTCAAATAGTTCGGGCAGATCGCAAGCGTCTTTCCATATGCTTTCGCCTGCGGGCAATACCTGGGTGTGAATATCCGGCCCCTGGTCAATGAGTTCTTGAAGCGTAAAAGGCCCGGTTTGCTCGCCGTCCTCCAAAAGATAATAGTTATCCATTTATTTTAATTGCAGGTGAAAGATATAAAAATGCCGCGCAAAGATAAATGTTATTTGCGGGCTGTGTAAGCTAATAGCACAAATCGCCATACAGTCATTATTTAGGATGGGGGTTCTGTTATAAATACAGCGCAGGGTAATTTTAATCGCGCAAATACCAAAATAACATATCAACAAGTTAATATTGTTAACCGGCATCCAAACTATTGCTGATAAAGACTTGCAATAGAAGAAATTCCGTACCTTTAAGACTGTTAATAGTTTAAAATATCGCGTTTTAATAATGTTCAGCCGATGGAAAAAGACGACTATCCATTGAAAGCGTTCCCGGTGCCCGAAAATGAAAAGCAACGCCTGCGGGCGCTTCGCAATTATGGCATATTAGATACCCCGGCTGAATTTGAGTTTGACCGGATTACTGAACTCGCTTCCATCGTGTGCGATACGCCTATCTCGCAAATAACCTTGGTAGACGAAAACCGGCAATGGTTTAAGTCTTCAAAAGGCTTGGATGGTGGAGAAACGCCCCGCGAATTGGCTTTTTGCGGTTATACTATCTTAAACGATGCCTATTTTGAGGTAGAAGACGCCACAAAAGATGAGCGCTTTACCGACAATGCGTTGGTTACCGGCGCACCTAATATCCGCTTTTATGCTGGGTATCCGCTTATGGATCCGAATGGCTACGCGTTGGGCTCGTTGTGCGTGATTGACCGCGAGCCTAAGGTACTAACCGAAAAACAGAAAAGGGCGCTCAATTTACTTGCGCAGGAGGTAACATCGCTTATTGTTGACCGCCGGTTACGCGAAGAACTCCGAAGCTTCGAAAAACTCTTTAAATTATCAAACGACCTTGTATTTATTGGCGGGATAGACGGCTATTTTAGAAAGATAAACCCCGCCTTTACAAAAATACTCGGCTGGAGCGAAGAACATATTTTAACTACCTCTTCCTTTGAGTTTTATCACCCGGACGATATTGAGAATACAGCAACCGAATTGAGAAAACTGGCGGATGGACGCGCAACCGTTAATTTTTTACAACGTTTTAAAACCAGTACCGGCGATTATAAAACCATTCAATGGACCTCGACCCCGGAGCCAGCCTCTGGCAGTATCTTTGGCATCGGCAGGGATGTTTCAGAGCTGATACTAAAGGAACGCCAGCTTGTTTTGAGCGAGGAAAAACTCCGGACATTTTTTGAAAACTCACAGGGTTTAATGTGTACGCACGATTTGGAGGGGAATTTTATTTCTGTTAACGGCGCAGGGGCCTCTATGCTGGGCTACTCCGCTGATGAAATTATAAAACTTAGTCTGTTTGAAATTATACCCCAAGCCCGCCACGAATTTTTGCGACAGTATTTAAAAGAGATCAAACTGAATGGAAAGGCGCACGGTCAAATGGTAACCCGCCATAAAGATGGCAGCACCCGTATATGGATATACAATAACAGTTTACAAAACGACATTGCCAGCGAGCCTTATGTGATAGGGAATGGCGTTGATATTACTGACCGCCACTACCTGGAGCAAACCCTGAAGCGTACCAGCCAGATGCTGGAGCAAACCAACCAGGTAGCACGCGTTGGAGGCTGGGAATATGATGTTATAAGGAATAAGATGTTCTGGACATCGGTTACCAAAGAGATACATGGGGTACCGGCAGATTATGAACCACAGGCAGCGACAAGCCTTGATTTTTATAAAGAGGGAGAAAGCCGCGAAAAACTTACTGCTGCATTTAATAAAGCGCTAAGCGAAGGCGTGTTTTATGACGAAGAGCTGCAGATGATAAAGGCCGATGGAGACGAAATTTGGGTGCGCGCCATCGGTAACGCCGAGTTTGAACACGGCAGATGCACCCGGCTATACGGCACATTCCAGGATATTGACGCATATAAACACGGTGAATTAGCCCTAAAAAGGTCGATTGAAACACAGGAACGCCTGAACCAGGCTCTTTTTGACCATATTTTGCTGATTGAAGAACAGGATAAAACGATAGAAAAGATACAGGAATTTAAGTTCCTGGCCGACTCGATCCCTCAAATTGTATGGACATCGAAACCCGACGGAATCCTGGAATATATCAATAAGCACTGGTTGGAGTACACCGGCTTAAGCGAAGAAGAAACTTATGAATCGGGTTCGGCCCGTGCACTGCACCCCGATGATTTGGAACCAGACGGAAAGAAATGGAAAAAGGCGCTGCATACCGGCAAACCATACCAGGCCGAGGTGAGGTTTAAAAGAGCAACTGATGGCACGTACCGCTGGCACCTGGGCCAGGCGAGGGCAATGAAGGATGAACGCGGCCGCATTGTAAAATGGTTTGGTTCGTATATAGATGTTGATGAGTATAAGCGGGCCCTCGACCTCGAAAATAAGATCAGCCAGTTTGAAGATTTTAACCGGATTGTGGCGCACAACCTGCGGGGGCCTGCCGGCAGCATTCACATGATACTGGAAATGCTGTCGGACGCCGAATCAGAGGTCGAAAAAGAGGATTATCTCGGTATGCTGAAACTCTCCAGTTCAACCCTTATTGAAACCCTGAACGAGCTGATGAAAGTGCTGGAGGTAAGAAATAACAAAGATCTTGCTTATGACTTTTGTAATTTCGAGAGCGTTGTAAAAGGTGTTGAAGCCATGCTTAAAGGCCAGATGGTGGCCAAAAAAGCAACTATCAAAACCGATTTTAAGATAGCTGCGATGGAGTTTCCAAAAATGTACCTCGAAAGCATATTTTATAATATGATCAGCAATTCATTGAAGTACAGCAAGCCCGATGTTCCTCCCGAAATTAATATAACCTCTGCCGTTGAACATGGGCAGATCATACTAACCTTTAGCGATAACGGATTGGGGATTGATATGGCCAGGCACGGCAAGGATGTATTTAAACTGAACAAGGTATTTCACAGCGGGTTCGACAGCAAAGGCGTGGGCCTGTTTATGACCAAAACTCAAATTGAAACCTTCGGCGGGCGTATATCAGTAACAAGCGAACCAAACGCCGGCGCTACGTTCACTATTGAATTTAAATAGGTCGTGATAAGTTGGTGGTTTGGAAACATCCCCGTCGCCTTTTGCACCCATTAAAGCACTTGAAATCCTTTTAAAAACTCTTCAAATTTTGGCAGATTAACATCGTATGTTGTGGGCGTAGCGGTAAAGTCTATCCATAAATAGGTCGTTTTAGTTTCGGCCAGTACATACATACAGGTATAAATGTGGTTTTGCCAGAAATTTGAGGCCCTATAAGATGGTTGGCCAATGCCAGGAACATAATCCATCTCCTTTATACCATAGCAAACGTGTTCAGAGCTCCATTTGGGATGAGTGCCGAACTTCCATTCGCCAATTATAAAGTCTTTAAAAGCTGCCAGGTTGGCATAGTCCTTTTTAGGAAAGGCTTTTATCATAATAACGTTCTCAATCCCGTCAACAGCCGGCAAGGCGCCTCCAAACAGCATGTCCGAGCCTGTTTCTCTCATTTTAAACCAGGACGGGATGGCGGCTTTAAAGCCAAGCACCGTGTCGACCATGTACTCACTTACAAATTTATGGTCTTTTCTTTGTCGTTGCAGATCATCATAGTCTGTGTAAGTTTTGTGAATAATTTTTGCGGTGTCCGTTTTTGTTTGACCAAAGGTTCTAATGATTACAAAAGCCAGCAGGAAAAGCGGTAGCAGGTTTTTCATGAAATAAATCTACTTTTTAATTCCTGAACAAAAAAATCACGGCAACAAAGGATTCAATGAAAGCTGAAAGTTTCCCAATGCCACACCGCGATTAAACAAAAAAGAGAATGATCCTGAAACCATTCCCTTTTTATATCGCAAAAACCTTTCAGCTTTCGCCTTTAACCTTTTGCCTAAAATTAATAACGATAATATTCCGGTTTAAACGGCCCTTCAACGGTTACGCCGATGTATTCTGCCTGGTCCTGGTCTAAAACTTCCAGTTCAACACCAATTTTAGCAAGGTGTAAACGGGCTACTTTTTCGTCCAGGTGTTTTGGCAGGGTATAAACTTTGTTTTCGTAGCTGTCGCTATTAGTCCAAAGCTCAATTTGTGCAAGTGTTTGGTTGGTGAACGAGTTGCTCATTACAAAACTTGGGTGACCTGTTGCGCAGCCTAAATTTACCAGGCGGCCTTCGGCCAATACGATCAGGTCCTTACCGTTAATGGTATATTTATCAACCTGTGGTTTAATTTCAATTTTGGTATTGCCATAAGCGCCGTTTAACCAGGCCATGTCAATCTCGTTATCAAAGTGGCCAATGTTACAAACAATGGCTTTGTCTTTTAAAGCACGGAAATGCTGTTCGCGAACAATATTTTTGTTGCCGGTAGCGGTAACCACAATATCAGCTTCGGTAATAGCGGTCGAAAGTTTTTTAACTTCAAAACCTTCCATAGCTGCCTGTAAAGCACAAATCGGATCGATCTCGGTTACGATAACACGTACACCTGCGTTGCGCAATGAATCTGCCGAGCCCTTGCCTACATCGCCATAACCGCAAACAACACCCACTTTACCGGCCATCATTACGTCGGTAGCGCGGCGGATGGCGTCAACCAGCGATTCGCGGCAACCATATTTGTTATCAAATTTTGACTTGGTAACCGAGTCGTTCACATTTATAGCGGGCATTGGTAAAGTTCCGGCTTTCATGCGCTCGTGCAAACGATGAACACCTGTTGTGGTTTCTTCTGAAAGGCCTTTTATACCTGCTATCAGTTCAGGATATCTATCCAAAACCATGTTGGTTAAGTCGCCGCCATCGTCCAATATCATGTTCAAAGGCTGACGGTCTTCGCCAAAAAATAAAGTTTGTTCAATGCACCAGTCAAATTCTTCGTCGTTCAAACCCTTCCAGGCATAAACCGAACCGCCTGCGGCAGCAATGGCCGCAGCAGCATGATCCTGGGTGGAGAATATATTGCACGACGACCAGGTAACTTCGGCGCCAAGCTCAACAAGGGTTTCTATTAATACGGCGGTTTGTATGGTCATGTGCAAACAGCCTGCAATGCGTGCGCCTTTTAACACCTTCGATGGACCGTACTCTTTACGAAGGGCCATTAATCCGGGCATTTCGGCTTCAGCCAATTCAATCTCTTTGCGACCCCATTCAGCCAGTGAGAAGTCTTTTACTTTGTATCTAACGTAGGTAGTTTCTGCTGTCGACATAAGCTTTTAGTGTTTTTTACGCAAAAATAGCGAATAACATTGTGAAAAGCAAGGCTTTCGGCGATCTGGTTTTTGGATCCAGGCCAATTAATGCAATTTTTTTTATCGGTTATCGTCACCAACCGCCAGACACCGAAGCGCTAAACCTCAATCATTTTATGTTGCGGCTTGCTTAGTTTATGGCTTTGGCTTTGGGCAAGTTTATTGTTTTGCGTCATGGAGAGGCTGCCATTATAAACAGCACCGTTTTCAACAGCCAGGGTTTGGGTCCTAATTTCACCGCTTACTTTCCCGGTTGATTTAATTTCGAGCGAATTTGTTTGTATGTTACCCGTTATTGTGCCGTAAACAACCATTTCTTTGGTAATAATATTACCCAGTATCGATCCTTTTTCGCCTAATATCAGGCCTTCGTCAACCATTACATCCCCGGTTACTTGTCCGTCAATACGGGCAAAGGCCGGCGCTTTCAGGTTTCCATCCAAAATACATCCTTCACTGATCAATGTGGAGATGGATTGCAGGTCGAGCGTAACTTTATCTTTTTTTGAAAAGATTGACATAACGTTTACTGTTAGTTGTTTAAAGTAAGGAAACTTATCGGGTTTACGGCTTTGCCGTTTTTACGTACCTCGTAGTGTAAATGGGCGCCCGTAGAGTGGCCAGTTGAGCCAACCTCGCCAATTTTTTCGCCTACAGTAACTTCCTGCCCTACTTTTACGCTAATGCGCGACAGGTGGCCATACAAAGTTTCGTAATTGTTGGCATGCGCTATCCGTACGCAGTTACCATACCCGCCGTACCAGCCGGCGCCTACAACGGTGCCGTTGGCGGTACACCTGGCCGCATCGCCCTTATTGCCTTTAAAATCAATGCCCGGATGAAACTCCGCATGTGCCGAATTGAACGGATCGCTGCGGTAACCGAAGTAGGAAGTTAACGAACTGATACGCGGGTAGCCCATCGGCGTAAAGGCTACGGTATGTACCAGCCGGTTCAAATATTCGTCGTAAAGTGAGTATGCCTCATCATCGGTAAGTTTGGCTGCTTCGGCATTGCCATTGCCGCCAACAGCCTTGGTTGAAAAACCTTTCAGACCGCGTTTTTTTAAATAGTCGTTTATTTTTTGCAGCTTTCCTTCAATAGACTGAATGTAGCTTTGGGCATCGACAGGTTTTTTTTCCTGGATGGAAGGGGCTATGGGCGCAGCCCCTTTAAGTTTGGTTATCTGGGCCAGGAGTTGCGTCTTTTCCTCTTCCTGCTTTTTGTTTTGCGACCGCTGATAAATGATAACGACTGATAATAAAACAATTACCGAAAGAATACCGGCAGCATAGTGCTTTATGCGGCTGATGTGCTTTGTTTTTACCTGTAATGTTTTTGGCTCGCTATTTTTGTTAACGATAATTACCGTGCTGATGTCAGTTGGTTTAGAGTTCATCTCAAAATTTAAAGCTATTGGGGATTGCAAGGTAATAATTACACTTTAAAAAACAACATTAATTGTTTATAAAATCTGTGTTAAGCGGGGAGGCCGGAATGAAGGAAAACCCGGGATTAAGGAAAGTGAAAAATATATTAAAAAAGTACAATAACGGATGTAAAATTCAGAATAAACGACCGGGTCTTACCTTAGCGGGCTTTCCTGAATCTTGAACTTCCCGCAGGGGAAAAAGTCAGCAAAATGTTATTATTCCGTTTTTTGGATGCTTACTGCCAATCATTTGCTACTTTTGCCTTTCAATTTAGAAAACGAAAAAGATGTATCCGGAATATTTAGTAACCCCCATGCGGGAAGAACTAACCAGGGTTGGTTTTGAAGAGTTAAAAGACGCCGATGCCGTAACAAAAGCTATCGAGAGTGAAGGGACTGTATTTGTAATGGTAAATTCGGTGTGCGGCTGCGCTGCGGCAAATGCCCGCCCGGCTGCGCGGATAGCTTCGCAAAACGAAAAACATCCTGATAAAATGGTAACTGTTTTTGCAGGGATGGAAACTGAAGCGGTAAACAAGGCACGTGCTTACATGCTGCCTTATCCGCCATCGTCGCCTGCCATGGCGTTATTTAAAGATGGTAAATTGGTTCACATTATTGAGCGTTACCAGATAGAGGGCCGCCCGGCACAAATGATAGCCGATAACCTGATTGGCGCATTTGAGCAATACTGCTAATTTTAGCAGGAAAGATAGTTCAAGAAATTTTATACCTGTAATAAACCCCGGTTTGCACAAAGCATTCCGGGGTTTTATTTTTGGCAGGGGTTGAAAAAATAAAAAGCGCGATATTTTAAATATTATATTCGCTTGCCACAATGATGCCCGAACTAAAAGATCAGAGCGACGAACAATTAATTCAACTTTTAAAAAAAGATGACCGGGCGATATTTAACGAAATTTATAAACGGTATGCCGAAAGCCTTGCAGGGTTTGCGGCTTCGAAACTTTACAGTCTTGACGATGCCAGGGATATACTCCACGACCTGTTTGTAAAGCTATGGGAAGACCGGCATTCACTCACTATAAACGGGAACCTGCGTTCGTTCCTGTTTGCGGCCTTACGGTACCGCATCGTCGACAAAATACGGCGCAATGTTACCCGGCAGGAATATGCCTCGGCCTTAAGCCAGCTGGAAAATTTTGATCACGGAATTGAGGAGCACCTGGAGGCTAAGGAGCTAAATGCCATTATTGATAGATCGCTCGACGACCTGCCGCCAAGAACCAAACAGATATATCGCCTTAGCAGGAACGAGCAGCATACCATTGAAGACATTGCAAAACTGCTCGGCCTCTCGGAGCAAACGGTAAAAAATCAACTAACAACCGCCCTTAAACATGTGCGCCGGGCTATAGGCAACAGCGCTATGTTTTTTATTTATTGGCTGTTAAAGTAAGTTCACCGGTTGGCAATTAACCGGTGATCATCTGCCAAACATCGTTTGTGCGACTTTAAAAAAAAGTAAAAAAGCGGCATCAAAAAGATGTCACCCTTACTCTCCTTATTTAATCATATACATTTTTCATGCCATATCATACAGTTCTTAAAACCCGGCTTCAGCCTGATTCACCTGATAAATCAAGCCAAATAGGGTTTAGCTTCCATCCTCCTCAAATCAGCCTGTGTTTATTCAGACTATTATTTCAAGTTCTTAAGCCAGGCAGGAAAATCTGTCGCCATTAGTGCTTCGTCAGCATGATGTTGTCCGACGATTTTGTCACGCATCTCAGACCATTCCGATCCCATTGCATCAACCCGTTTTTTGAGTTCGTCCAAATTGATATCCCTGCAAAAAATAGAGCCGCCCGGCTGCTGTTTCCACGACTGAGCAATCGTGCCAATATCAAAAGAATCATAACCTAATTCATCTACCAAATCGAATACAATTTCCCTGGCTTTTATATCGTCCCCTGAAACCGCTAAAGCAATACGGTCTTTCTCACCTTTGGGCCTCCCGGGTTCTTTTAAGCTGGTCGCAAAAATGGAATTAAACACCTTAATAACAGGAATGCCCAATTGCTCCTGCACCCATAAGCTGTCTATGCCACTTTGTTCAAGTGCCGGTATTATCCCATCACGAAGGGCCGGGTAATAATTACCCGTGTCAATAACAATTACATCATCCGGAAGGTCTTTAAACAGATCTTTGGGGAGGTCCGCCACATTTTTTTGAGGGATGGAAACAATGATCACCTTTTTATTTTTCACCACTTCTTCTACGGTGGCAGCTTCAGCGCCAATTTCCCCGGCAAGCTGTTTTAAAGATGCCGGTCCCCTTGAGTTAGTCATCGAGACACTGTGGCCCAATTTGACAAATTTTGATGCCAGGCAGCTTCCAATCTGGCCCGAGCCAATAATTCCAATATTCATAATTTAATATTTTAAACGTGTTGAGCGATTGAAAAAAAACAAACGAAGTATTCATGAGCAAATCTTCAATCGCTAAACACAGTATTTTAACAATTCCCAGGTTATTATTATTCTACTTTAGCGTTAGGCTGCCCTTTACCTGTAGTAATCAGGTTTTTCAAACTACCGTTGATATAGCTGCTCCAGGCCTCAAAGCAAATATCATAACATTCATACGCCGGAACCAGGCCGCGGTGGGTGAAATGGAGTTGCGTTTTGCCATCCTTTTCAGAAATGTCGAACTCAATTTTTGTACCGATCCACTCTGTCTTGTCTCCGGTGAAACTGAAATAGTTATCCAGAACCAGCCAAACGACCTTTTTGTCTGGTACAACCGCTATTAATTTCATAGTACACTTGTGAAGGTCCCACCGCTGGTAGGTAAACTCATCGTCCAGTTGCTCTGTACCGCCATCGATTCTTTCGGACCACCATCCGCGTACATTATTGATAGCATTGAATACTTCATTTGGAGTTTGATCTACCGAAAAAGTAGTATTAAAATCTTGTGTTGTCATTTTATTGTTTTTTTTTGTTTATTATTTGTTATTTAACCTAAGTAGTTATATGAATTAAAACACTGGCTCGAATGATTGTTCAGTGGTAACGGCTTTAAGGAGCCTGTCTAATTGATTGTACGCTGCTTTGTATAAAAAAACAGCCATGCTGATCCTCCGCACCCCACATTCCGACAGTGATTTTATAGATGAAAGTTTAGGCGTACCCACTACGTTTAAAGGGAGTGTGGTTGATAAAGCAATCTCCTTAATAATTGCAGGGTCTGAAACAGCGGTAACGAATAGTCCGTCAGCGCCAGCTTCCTGGTATAATTTTGCTCTTTTTATAGTTGTTTCAAGCGGCGACTCAACTTTCAGCAGAAAGCCGTCCGTTCTTGCATTTATAAAGAGTTTTTGGTTGCTTCTTTCTAAATGGTTTTTAATGCTGTCGAGCTTCTTTAAATAAATTTCTTCTCCCTCGGCGTCTTCCAGATTAATGCCTGCTACCCCAATATCCACAAGTTTTTGCACGTTTTCAATTAACACGTTCAGGTTATCTGTATATCCTCTCTCCAGGTCAACCGATAATGGGATATTTGTGCAGGCTTTTATTCTTTGCACCATATAAAGCAATTCGCCAAATGGCATCTTTTCACCATCTTCATAACCTAACGAATTTGAAATGGCCCCACTCGATGTAGCGATAGCTTCATACCCATTTTGTTCTATCTGCTGTGCGCTTTTTACATTCCATGCGTTTGCAATTATCAGCGGCTTTTCCTGCTGATGTAACTGGTAAAATGTTTCGTAATTATTCATAATTTCCCGTTTTGTTGTTGCTGTTTTGTTTGCCGTCCTCAAACTTTGATTTGTTAGCACGGTAATTTGTTATTTAATAGCGTTTCTAACTTTTGTAGTTTTGATGTCCAGGATTCATCAAAATAGGGAACCCAGTTTTGCAGTTCTCCGAAGCCATCCTTTTTTAATGTACAGCACCGTTCGCGGCCTGTGTCCCGGATAGCAATAAAACCCGTGTTGTACAATATTTTGAAGTGCTTTGAAATAGCGGGGCGGCTCATATCGAAATTATCAGCCAGGTTATTGATGATCATACTATCGGCTGAAAGCAGCATCAGCATCTTTCTCCTGCCAGGATCGCCGATCACCTGGAATGCATTAAGCGTTGGTGTTGCCATGTTGTGCAGCATTTAAATGACCCGACATCTTTTGTAAATTTTTAACCCAGCCATCGGCCAGGCCATTGTAGAAATTCAGGTTTTCCTTTTTCGCGAAACCGCTATGCTCCAGGAACAGCTCGGTGCCTTTACTCGTGGGCTGCAATTTCCATACAACGATAGAATTAAGCGTGATCTCGCCCTCACCGGGGCCGCTCTTCCAGGAGTAAGAAAGTTTTTCAAAAGGGGCGATCTCAAATACCCTGCAGTGGAAGATGCCGTCGAAATCGAGGCTCGGTATCGGGTTTATTCTAAATTGAAAGTCAAGCCCTTCAATAGGCTGAAAATCATTTTTCATCAGCCATAGCTCCATCAATTCGGGTTTCGTCAGGTATTGCCAAACCATCTCGGGAGGGTGAGGAAAAAAAAATTGTTGTTTAATTGTCTTGATCATAATGCGTAACTTTTGAGTTACGCAAATGTATAGGTAACTTTTGGGTTACGCAAATTTTTATTGAAAAAATATAATATTTAAGGGATGCCTTCTCATTACACTAACGATACCTGGGAATCTAATGGAAGTTAGTGGACCGAAAAAAAAAACGGACACAGCAAACTGCTTTACAGACAATTGCCATTAAATTGAAAAATTGCGCCCTAAAAGAGAAAACTTACACGAGCCTTAGAAAAAATTTTAATTTTTATAGTACTAAAAACAAGTTCATACGACAACTGGTAAAATCACTGGTTATGAGTCGTCATGATATTGAATATTTGCTTGATCGTTATTTAAAAAAGGAAACCACCGCCCATGAAAATGAAGTGGTGGAAAACTGGCTTGCTGAAAATAATAACGAGAATAATGAATGGCAGCGGCTGGATGAGACCGACCGAAGCCGCTGGCTGAATAATTTATTCAGCGACATTAAAAACACTATTGATGCCGGCGACGAAAAGGTTGTACCCATGTACACCAAAAGAACATGGTGGCGCGGTATAGCTGCGGCAGCCGCCGTCCTGGTGATTTTTTCGGCGCTGCTTTTTGAATGGGAGCATGCCCGGCACGACCGCGAAACCTTAACGGTATCGACGGCAGCACCAAAAGCAAAACAGGAAATTTCGCTCGCCGATGGCAGCCAGGTTTGGGTTAATGCAGGCGCCGTGTTAAAGTATCCCAAAAGCTTCGCCGGCAAAACGAGAGAAGTGTACCTGGCAGGAGAGGCTTACTTTGATGTGGTGCATAATGCTGCCCAACCATTTATAGTTCATACCGGCAGCGTGGTTACCACTGTTTTAGGCACTGCCTTTGATATTAAAGCAGGTAAAAACTCCAATACCATTGTGGTAACGGTTACCCGTGGAAAAGTAAGCGTGATGGCGGGCAAGCGCCTGCTGGGATTTGTTACCCCCAACCGGCAAATTACTTACAACACGGTAAATCATGAGCAAACCGAAAGCACCGTTGATGCGGACAAGGTGATAGCATGGCAACAAAACGATCTTCATTTTGACGATGTAACTTTTGAAAATGCTGCGCTGCAACTGGAGCAACATTTTAACATAAGGATCAGTTTTAGCAATGACAAGGTAAAGGCTTGCCGTTTCTCGGGAACATCGTTTAAAGGGAAAACACTTGACCAGGTGCTTACGGTAATATGTGCATTTAATAACGCCAGTTTTAAACACCTTGCCGACGGCAGCATTATGATCGATGGCAAAGGCTGCAATTAAACCAAATAAAAAGACAAACAAATCCTACGAAAAAGCAAATAAAACAACAATTTTCTGCCAGGCAGGAGAGCGTTAAAATAACCTGTAAGCCGACGGCAATCAGCCTACAGGTCCCGGAAACCGGGTTCTAAATCATTTTGGCAATCACTTAAAACTTTTAAAATTATGAATTTTTCTGCAACAATGCAGGAACGGGGATATTTATGTGCCCCCGCTTGTAAAACAACACTCCGCTATCAACTTAATATTAAACGGTTTATGCGTATCAGCATCCTTATAATAACCACTTTTACAGCAAGCCTCCAATTGCTTTTAGCCACCCCCGCCACCGGGCAGGACATGACAGTTGAAAAAGTTACGGTGGGCTTAAAGCAGGAACCGTTTGAATTGGCAATAAACCAGATAGAGCAACAAACCACCCTGCGGTTTTTTTACCGCAAAGCGGAAATAAAAACGCTGGCTGTTTTAACCCTCCCTGTTCAGCGGCGCACCATTGAGCAAACGCTTTTCGAACTATTGCAAAATACCGGGTTTTCTTTCCGGCAGGTCGATCAGAATATCCTGATAGAAACCAATGGAACAACCAACAGCGTGAAAAGAAAGATTTCGGGCCTTGTGTTAACTGAAGGCTCCAAACCGCTAAAATATGCCATGGTGGAGTTGCTGAAAAAAGACGGCCTCCAGCTGGTGGGCCAGTGTAATACCGATTCTTCCGGTCGTTTTTCCATCACCGTAACCGATAATTCGGCGCACCTGATCAGGGTATCGTTGCTCGGTTATCATGTGCACAGTGCGGAAATTAATGATAAGGAAGACCTGGTTTTGCCTGCGATATTCCTGGAGCCCGATGTTAAAGAGCTAAAGGAAGTGATCATAGCTTCGAGCTCGCCGCTGGTGAGGCAGGAAGTAGACCGCCTGGTTTACGATGTGCAGGCCGATCCCGAAAATAAGATCAACAGCGTATTGGACATGCTTCGGAAAGTTCCGCTGGTTTCTGTTGATGCCGATGATAACGTAAAATTAAAGGGCAGCTCCAGCTACAAAGTGCTGATAGATGGGCACTCGTCGTCGTTAGTGGTTAACGACCCAAAAGATGTGTTCAGGAGCATGGCTGCAAGCAATATCCAGCGGATAGAAGTGATCACCATCCCTCCTGCTAAATACGATGCGGACGGACTTGCCGGCATCATTAATATCATCACCATAAAAAAAGTAAGCGATGGCTATAGCGGCAACGCGGGCGTAAGCTATAAGTTTCCCAACGGCCCCAGGAGTAATGCAGCGATCAACCTGAAAAGCGGGAAATTCGGCTTATCGGCATACGGTGGCTTAAGCGAGTACAACACGCCGCAAACAACTTACTCAAATTATAGGCAGAGTACTGTTCCGGCACAAACTATCGACCAGCAGGGTACCGCACATACCAACAGCCGGCTGGGTTATATTTCTTCGCAAATGACTTATGAGATAGATAGCCTTAACCTTATATCTGCAATTGTTGAGTTTAACAATAACGAAGGGAACCGGTACGGCGTCATTTTTACAAAACAAACCGACAGTTTGCTGCACACCTTCGGGTTAAATGACCATTCGAATACAAAACAAAGCGGCTACGATTTCGGGCTTAATTACCAATTGGGCTTTAAAAGAAGTAAAGTGCAACTATTGTCGTTTTCGTACCGTTTCAGCAACTACAGCAACGATCAGTTCGACCAGGTACAGGCCTCGCAATTGCTAAATTATACCTTAAATAATTACGACCTGGACAATCAAGCAGGCACACACGAACACACCATGCAGGCCGACTATACACACCCTTTAAAAAACGTGGAAATTGAAGCGGGTGTTAAGGCCATACTGCGTAATAATTTCAGCAATTATACTTTGGATAATATCGACCCGCTAAGCGGTGCATCAACCATCGATCCAAACAATTCAAACAATTTTACTTACCAGCAAAACGTGTATAGCGTGTACAATTCGTACCAGCTAAACCTGGATAAATGGACGTTGAAGGCCGGACTGCGGCTGGAACAGACAACAGTAGCAGCTGATTTCTCTGTCGGTGGGGCGATAACCATACCCGATTACAATAACCTTGTTCCATCCATTGCCGTTCAGCGAAAATTTTCGCAAGCTTCCAGCATCAATTTCGGCTATACCGAACGCATACAACGCCCCGGTATTTCACAGTTGAACCCTTATGTAGATCAGCAAAACCCGGAGTTCATCACTTATGGCAATCCGAATTTACGGCCCGAGATCAATCATGTTATCAGTTTTAATTATAGCCTGTTTAAAAATACTTCTGTCAATGTCGGCTTAAGTTATTCTTTCTCCGATAATACTATACAGTATTTCAGCACCTTAGGGACCGACGGTGTTACCAGGGGCACTTACAATAATATTGGAGAAAACAACAACCTCGAGGCTGACCTGAATATAAACTACCCCATAAGCAACCGGATAAATTTAAGCCTGAACGCACAGGCCAGCCTGATTAAATTAAAAGGAACCGCCGATAGCATTTTATACAGCAGGAACGCCGCTACAGGCAATTGCAATTTATATATCAGTTACCGGTTTGATAACGATTGGCGGGCGGGCTTCAATTTTCAATACTACAGCCCGGCAATTACATTGCAGGCAACTTCCAGCCCTTATTACTACAACTCGCTTAGTTTGTCGAAAACGGTATTTCACAAAAAATTAAGTATATCGGGCTCCATGAGTAATCCGTACTTAAAATACCTCGACTATAAATACTCACAAAAAGACCCGCGTTTTTACCAAATAAGCCACAACGACATTGTTTATCGCAGGTTTAATATCGGCGTGAATTACCGATTCGGCAAATTGAAGGAAGGGTCGATCAGGAAAAACAAAAACACCATTGAAAATAATGACATCAAGGTGATCCCGAGTATCATACCAGCTAACTGATCTGTACCTGTTACCCAATGAAAAATGTTTTATTGTGATAACCCCGGTTTGCAAAGGCATGCCGGGGTTTTATTTTGGTGACATGTCTATTTAACTCCCCATTGCAGCCACAAGGGGATAAAACTACTATTTTTAAAAGGCATGGTAAAGGGCGTCAGATAAGTTAATCTTAGCGTGCGGCCCCCGTCTCGCTGAAAATATTCCAGGCGCAGGGAGTAAAACCCTTTTTGCAGGGGAACAATAAATGCTTTGGTATCGCTATCGCCATGCAGGCCATCGTCATCTATCAGCAGTTTATCGGCTAAATATAATTTTGAACCGTCGTCGCTATTAAGCACGAAAACGTAATAGCCATCCTGTTTTACTTCCAGTTGCCCGGTAACAAGCAGGGCGAAATTATTTTGCTGCGGCATTTTATCGATATTAAAAGAAGAATCGGTAATGCCGGTTTTTATCGGTTTTAACTTGTTGAAGTCGGGTAATTTATCCCAATTGCCTTCATAGTAACTATAGTTAAAGCCGCCGGGTTTCATATTATCGGGCTTCGTGGCCGGTGGCAGGTAGGCGCCAGCTTTAAATTCGCCGGTGGTGGTTTTGTTATACCTTTCGCGGTTCGAAAATACCTTTGCTGTTATTTTACCGGGGACCGATAAGGTTATTTCTTCTTTCAATGGCGCCGAGGCCAGTGTTGGCTCGGTCCCGTCGGTAGTGTACCGCACCCTGCTTGGGTCCGCATAGTGCCAGATTTTTATGGGCTTGCCTGCTACGATAATACCATTTGAGGGGTAAAACTCAGGCCCTTTGTCGGTAAAACCTCCGTAGGTAAACTTCAACCCGTCGTACAAACTTTTAAGGCGCACCGAACCATGGGTTTCATCGGGATAGGCCAAATCTTTCCACAACAGGCTGGGTGGCGCATATTTTTTCAGTAAAGTATCCATGGCAACTATGCCCATACCCGCATACGGCTGGCCTTCGCGACCGGATATATAAAGCGTTTTGTTAAAACCAGCCAGCAGCGGCAGTTTGGTTGGCGCAATTTTGTTCATATAATTACTATCCCACCAATAGCTCGGGTCTGCAGCAATATAGGATTTAAAGAGCCCCGGATCGTTAAACAGTACATAGGTAACAAACAAGCCGCCAAAAGAATGGCCAAAAAGGGTATTGTCCCCATTTGAGGGGTAGTTTTTATTTACATACGGGATCAGTTCATTTTTAAGGAAACCGAGAAATTTATCGGCCCCGCCCGAAGTTTTGTTATCACCCATATGCGTTGGCGTAAGGTCCCTGTTCCTGTCGGTGTTTAACACGCCTACAATAATGATTGGGGGCATAAAAGCTTCATCCTCTATAAATTGCTGAACGCCAGTGGCTGTCTTGGTATTCCCATCGCCGTCGAGCACATACAGCACATCGTATTTCTGGTTCGATCCTGCCTTAAAGTTCCGCGGTAAAACCACGCTTATAATTCTTTTTTCTTTCAGGATGGCGGAGTTGATCGAGTCGCGCTTGCCGGGGATATCCTGGGCGTTGGCGGCAATGCCGGAGAAACAAAAAATACCGGCTATAAAAAGTAGCGGAAACACTAAGGTTTTAATTTTCATAATAAGGGTTTGTGCCTGGGTTGATGGTAAGACAGCTTAAAGTTTAAATGCGTTACAGCTTTAAAAAACGCTGATAAAATGCTGGATAGTACAAAGCTGCATAATTTAAAATTGCTTAGTTAAACATTATCAACATTTTATACGTAAGAGGTGGTTCGAAATGAAACTTTGGCTCACAATTATGAAAAGGACCTTACTTTTTACAATAATTATTGCAGCAATATTTTTAGCCGGTTCTTGTAAAAAAGATAAATCGTTACCTCCGGTTATTACCATTACGCCATTCAGTGCGATCGATACTGTTTTAAATGATTCTGTGCCTTTTAAGTTCGGGGGAAAGTGCTATGTACTTATTTCGGTGAACGGGAAAAACGTTTACAGCAAAAGTTATGGCGGGTACCAGGACAGTACGGTTATGCCAATCGCTTCCTGTTCGAAATGGCTTTCGGGCGCGGTGTTAATGACATTGGTTGACCATGGTAAATTGAAGCTTACCGATACCATAGGCACGTTTTTGCCGGTATTCAGCAAGTACCACAAAGGCGCAATTACCATGGCGCAACTTTTTTCGCATACCTCCGGCTTTCCGGGCGCTTCAAAACAAGATTATGAAGAC
>Ga0206878_10229_pt1 | contig 22699 bp, 20 predicted proteins | sample Alteio_BWOrgCont_8_FD_152621 | JGI IMG/M metagenome (GOLD analysis project Ga0206878, IMG submission 152621) | Enriched cells from forest soil in Barre Woods Harvard Forest LTER site, Petersham, Massachusetts, United States -... | ecosystem: Environmental > Terrestrial > Soil > Temperate forest >... | reverse complement strand
TAAGGCCACGAAGGTAGGGGTGGCTAAGCCGTTCGTATTGCTGTTTACGAACATGTCTCCAGTGAATGGGCCATTCTCCGTGGGCAGAAACGCAATATTCACAGTGCAGGTGGCGTTGGTCGCGAGCGACGTCGGGCAGTTGCTTGTCTGGGCAAAGGCGTTGCTGGGTGAGCTGCTGAAGGTAAATGGCGGGTTGCCGAACGTCAGGCTGGTAGTGGCACTGTTGCCGACCGTAATCGTCTGGAAGGGGCTGGCGAAGTCCACGCTCTGGCTCGCAAAAGTCAGACTTGTGGGATTCAGCGTTAGGAAGCCCTGAGCCACGCCAGTGCCCGTAAGGTTCACTACGGTCGAGAGACCGCCTTGAAGAATTGTCAGGGTGCCGGGTGTGGACGCGGCCGTGGTTGGCTTGAAGGTAACACTGATGGAGCATTCGGCACCTGCCGCCAGAGTTGTACCGCAGGTGTTGGTCTCGGTGTAGGCAGCCGGCGTCGGCGTAATGCTGGTAATCGTCATGGCGTTGGTGCCCATGTTGCGCAGGTTGACGACCATCGGGGTGCTGGGCACGCCGGTTGGTTGGTTGGTCGGGAAAGCCAGGGTAAGAGGGTATGCTACCGCGGTGACTCCGGCGGCGGGAGCGATCTCCAACGCGAAAGTATTTCGCTGTGTGGTTGCGGTGAGCGTCACGGGAAAATCGGGCGAACTGGTTTCGCCAACCACGTAAGCGTCGCCGGTAGAGTTTACTGCGATCGACGGCGAGTGCGCCGTGCTCTGAGTGCTGTCGTCGGAAGAGCCGCCGATGTAGGTCGAATACACAGCTGCTGTTCCAGTCGTGTTCAGTTCGGTGACAAAGACATCGTTGCCGGTTTGAGGAGTCCCGTTTACGGTCAAGTAGCTGGCGTTGAAGTCCTGAATGGGGCTGGTCAGTGTGAGATCGTCCTCTCCCGTGTATCCCACAACAAACGCACTGCATGGGGAAGTGCAGCCGGGTTCGATCGCAACGCCAGTGGGAGTCGTGAGTTGCTGAGCTCCGCTTAAGTAGGTGGAATAAACCAGGGCGCTTCCCGCTGCGTTCAACTCGCTGGCGAAGCCGTCAGGGTAGGTCACCTGGAAGGCGCCAGTGGTGGTGGGAAAGTCTTCTATGCCAACCGTTCCCGTCACGTAAGCGCTCCCTGATCCATCGACGGCAATCCCATTCGCGGTTCCAACCCCGAGATAGGCGGAGTACAGCAACGCCGTCGCGGTTGGGTTCAACTTTGTAACATACGCGCCGCCTACCCCCAATCCTTCTCCGTCATACGAAAAGGCACCCTTCGTGATGGGAAAATCGGACCCGCCATTTCCCGTGACGTAAGCATCTCCGGAACTATCGACCGCGATGGCGTTCTCGACGGATCCTGTTGTGGGACCGCTAAGATAAGTAGAGTAGACCAGGGATGCAGCGCCGGACTTCGTAGGATCGATCTTAGCTACGAAGGCGACCTGTTGGCTGCTGGCGTTCTTCGTCTGAAAAACCCCTGTGGTAGTGGGAAAGGTAAGAGAGTCGGTGAAGCCGGTCACGTAGATCTTGTTCAGCGAATCGACGGCAACTCCGTAGGCCACGTCTTCGGCGCTAGTGGTTCCCGCCAGGTAGGTGGCATAAGTGAGCGCAGTTCCGGCAGGGTTCACGACGGCAACAAAAGCATGGTCCCCGCTGGTGACGGAACCAAGAAACGCATTGGTGGTAGTTGGGAAATTCGGGCTGGAGTAACCCACAACATAAGCTGCGCCTGTGGAGTCGACCCGTATGTCCTCGACCTGGAAGCTATAAGTAAACGGCGGCGTCGCTGGAAAGATGCCCCGATAAACCATCGTCGCCCCGGTTGCGCTGATCTTCTGAACTAACAAAGATGAACCGTTGCGCCCGGCCAGGTAGACGTTGCCGCTGGAATCGATGGTCCCGGCATAGAACGTGTCACTCGTTGTCGAGCCGACTGGAAAGGACGACCAGACCAGTTTTTGCGCGAAAGTTCCGGTGGCGAAAGAGATGAAAACAATCAGCAACGCAAGTTGGAAGCAGACGCGGCTACGCAGCATACGGTTTCTCCTGGTATCGAGAACTGAAATCACGAGAACTAGAACAGTGGAATGAGTTGGACCACTGAATCGCGCCGATCCAGGCGCGATGGTGTCTGATCAGTTTCCTTTATCGATCCGGGGGAAGGAACGAGATGGGAAACGGCACCGGCTGCGCCAGCAAGATTTTCACAGCGGATTCTTACCTATGGCGCAAACGCGGGGGGATTATACACCGGCAGTTGTTTTTCGCAAGGGCAATATTTTCGTGCAATGCGAAAGACAAAACGCCTGGATACCGCGTCTGGCAGGGCTTTCGGCAACCACCACCTGCCGGACCGAGCATTCCGACTGTAGTCTTTCGTGTGCGGTGATGTTGGTGCAGATGAGAAACCGAGCTCTTGTCGCACCCATGCAAAACATTAAGGACAGCACTTCCGATGGCCATTTTCGTCCCCAAAACACGGATTCAGCGAATCGGCGCGGGTGGAATGGGCGGAAAAGGATGCGCGAGCAGCCGCTTGTTCGACGGCTTTCCCGACGGACAAGAGAACCTTTGCTGTTAAGTCTGATTACTTATCCGCAGTGTGATTTGCTGGTTGCTTCACCATCACCGCCGGCACCTCTTGCTGCTTCATAAGGTTGTTGTACGACGCCACATCGGTTGAGACGATCGCTTTCCATTTTGCCAGTTGCTCGTCGACGGCTTTGCTGACCATGTCGAATACTTCATAAGACTGCTTGGTAGGAGCCGAGTCAGCGCTGCCGACTACGCCGCTCAAGGCCACCAGATGGTTGTTCAGCCGAACCGGGAAATTGAGCACATCCTGACCGCTCTTGGCCTTGGTCTGGATCAGCGCCTCTTCCACCTCCGTCATCTTCGTGTCGAGTGTTTTGCCGGCCTCGGCAATGGCCTTGGCGCGAGGGTCGCCCTTCAAGCGAGTATTAATCGTTTTCATCTGCTCGCGAAGATCGCGAATCTGAATGATGGTGTCGTCCGTTTCAGTGACCTTGTCACGGATCTTGAGCAGTAGATCGAATTGCCTGGTCAAGTCATCCTGAGTGATTTTCAACCGCGGATCAGCCTTGATCTCCAACGGCGCGGTGTAACTCTTGCCCAACACCGTCAACCTTGCCTGATATGTGCCAGGAAGCGCTTCGGGGCCGTCGGTGCTTCCGCCCCAGAGTGGTGCATGTGGAACCTTGGTCGCTCCTTCGTAGCGCAGGTCCCACACGAAACGGTTGATGCCCATGTCGGCGGGCAGGCTTCCTGCATCGCCGCCACGGCTGAAGAAGTCTTCCTCCCCCTCATCGCCGGGCTCCTCTTTCTTGGGATACTTGCGGATGACTTTCCCTGAGGAATCGAGAATCTCCAGCGTAATCTTCGGGGCTTCGTCTTTATCTTTATCAGTCTTCTCAGTTTCAGAGGGAGGGGTCGAAGGGCTGGCTTCACTTTTCGCCGGAGCACTCTCAGCACCAGTGCCGGAAGACTTGGCCTTCGCCTGATCGGACTTCTTGAGCGAAGTTTTCAACCAGTAATCAATGACGGCGCCTGCCGGCGGGTTCTTTCCCACACTGCCGCTGGGGGCGAAAAACGAACCGCGAAAGACAGTATGACTCGCCGGCCCGGGCGTGAACAGATGAGCGTCCTGCTGCGGAATCGAATCTTCATATTGCTCCAGCGGAGTGATGTCGTCGAGCACCCAGAAACTGCGTCCGTGTGTTGCAACGATGAGATCAGTGTTCTTGATCACGAGATCGTTTACTGGAGCCGCCGGAAGATTCAGTTGCAGCGGCTGCCAGCGAACGCCATCATCGAAGGAGATGTAAACGCCTTGTTCGGTTCCGGCGAAAAGCAAATTCGGACGCCGGGGGTCGACCCTCACGGCGTGGACATAATCGTTCGCCGGAAGTCCGGCAACCAGTTTGGTCCAGGTCTTGCCAAAATCGGTCGTCTTGAAGATGTAGGGCGCGAAGTCGTCTGACTTGTGGCGTTCGACCGCGAGGTACGCAGTGCCGGCCTCGCGAGAAGACGCCTCGATCATACTTACCGTGCCCCAGTCCGGCATGGCTTTGGGTGTGAAGTTCTCCCAGTGCTGACCACCGTCGCGGGTGAGTTGAACCAGTCCGTCATCGGTTCCCGCCCAAATCAAATCCTTCTGCACTGGCGATTCGACCACCGAGAAAATCGTGTCGTAGACTTCGACTCCGGTGTTGTCCTTGGTGATCGGCCCGCCTGAAGCTGCCTGTTTTGATTTGTCATTGCGCGTCAGATCAGGACTGATGATCGTCCAACTCATGCCGGCGTCGGTGGTCTTGAAGAGCACTTCGCCGGCGAAGTACATCGTCTTGGCATCATGTGGCGAAAAAACGATGGGCTCGGTCCACTGAAAACGGTGTTTGACATCGGCCGCGGACCATCCGATTGGGTTCACCGGCCACGGGTTAACGGCCTGCTCTTCGCCCGTGCGGTGATCGTAGCGTGTGATTTCTCCGCCGTAAGAGCCGGCATACACGATCTCCGGGTCGGTGGGGTCGGGCGCGATGTAGCCGCTTTCGCCGCCGCCTACCGCGTACCAATCCGGCCGATCAATCGCGCCCTCTGAGCTCGCACTGGCTATGGCCACGGTGGAGTTGTCCTGTTGTGCGCCGTACATGTAATAAGGAAAGCGATTGTCGGTAGTGACATGGTAAAACTGCGCCGTGGGCTGGTTATATTGGGTGGTCCAGGTGTCTCCGCCGTCGGTGGAGATAGTGGCGCCGCCATCATTGCCGTTCATGAGGCGCTTGGGATTCGTGGGATCGATCCACAGCGCGTGATTATCTCCGTGCGGCGCGCGCAGCCGGCTGAAGGTCTTGCCTCCGTCGTTGGACCGGTACGCCGCGGTGTTCAGGATGTACACCGTATCTTCCGACTTGGGGTCGGCGAAAATGTGCGAGTAGTACCACGCACGCTGGCGGAAGCGATGGTCGTCCGTCGTTATGTGCCAGGAATCGCCGCCGTCGTCGGAGCGATAGATTCCGCCTTTTTCTGCCTCGACGACTGCCCACACTCGATTGGGACTTGCGCCAGAGACCGTCACTCCGATGCGGCCCAGAATCCCTTCCGGCAGTCCGTGTCCCTTGAGTTCCTTCCAGGTTGTGCCGCCGTCGATCGAACGGTAAAGCCCACTTCCCGGGCCGCCGCTGTCCAGACTCCAGGGAGTCCGGCGCGCTTGCCACAATGCCGCGAACAGGATGTTCGAATTGCTGGGATCGAACACGACATCGATACCCCCGGACTTGGCGTCCTTATAGAGCACCTTCTGCCAGGTCTTGCCGCCATCCTGGGTGCGGAAAATGCCGCGCTCTTCGTTATCGGCAAAAGGATGCCCGAGAGCGGCGACGAAGGCGATGTCAGGATTCTTGGGATTCACAGCGAGACGTCCGATGGCATGGGTGTCGGCAAGGCCCGTAAACTTCCAGGTCTTACCCGCGTCTATCGACTTGTAAACCCCGTTGCCGCCGACGATGTTGCCGCGAATGCACGCTTCTCCAGTTCCGACATAAATAACGTTCGGATCAGATTCGGAAACCGCGATCGCTCCGATCGCCGGAGACGCATCCTTGGCTTTGTCGAAGATCGGTTTCCAGTTGATGCCACCGTCAGTTGTCTTCCATACGCCTCCGGCGGTTGCGCCGAAGTAATAAACGTTATCCTGGCCGACGACTCCCGATACTGCGACCACGCGGCCGCCACGAAATGGGCCGACGAGGCGATACTGCAGACCTTTCCACGGATTCTTGTCCTCGCCGTCATCTTTGTCTTCCCCGGCGGGTCCGCTTGCAGTGTCAGTCGGCTTCTGCTGCGCTGTCTGCTTCTGGCTGGAATCAGCGGTTTGTTTGGGTGGGTGTTTCTGTGCGAATGCTGGGGTAATAAGACAGGTAACTACAAGAGCGAGGATAGAGGTTCGCAAGTGTTTGTTCCTCCGGAGACGTTGTAACCGATAAAGCCGACAGCCACACATTCTCAACGGAAAGACAGCCGCTGTCTAGCTTTGCACTTGTGGGTTCGAGTTTTCGTAGTGTCGGATCACTGAATCTCGTCGGGTTTTGCCAATTGCGACGCCACGATCTGCCATTTGCCCTTGCGCTTCACGACCGCATCCATGTAGATGTAGCGGACAGGGAAGCGTTGGCCGGCCTGCTCGACATCATCCTCCTCCGAACCGTGGACGATTCCTGCGTCTTTGCTCAGCAGGCGAATCTTGCGTCCGGTGGAGACCATCGAGATGTAGCGAATCGCGCCGGACTCGAGATTGTTCAGTAAGTCTTGTTTGGTAGACGCTTTGCCGGTTTCGTCGTATTGGATGTAATCGTCGGCGAAGATTCGCGAGAGTGCGGCGAGGTCGGCCGAGATCAGGGCGCGGTCTCCCTCCTCGAATAATTTTAGAATCTGCTGCTCGTCGCTCTGACCTGGCATCTGCCTCCTCGCACTACTTTTCTTTGCTGTCCTGTTAGTGTACAAGCTGGTATTCATCAGGAGGCTTCTGTGATTCGAACGTCTCGCGTTTTCGCGTTGCTCCTATTCTTCACGATTGCATTACCCGTCGCGTCCTACGCTCAATCTAGCTCCGCGACCCCCGACCGGCCGTTTGTGATTGAGTATTACTACAAAGCCAAGTGGGGGCATGCGGACGAGTTCCTGAAGCTCTTCAAGAAGAATCACTACCCTGTGCTCAAAAAGCAAATGGAGATGGGGCGGATCGCGAAGGTTTGGATGGATCAGCCGCGCTATCACACTACCGAAGACGGGCGCTGGGACTTCCGCGTAACCATTGTCTTCAAGAATGCGACCGTGGCCAACGAACCGTTCGATGACGCGGCTTTGCAGAAGCAGATGTATCCCGATCAGGAGACTTTCCAGCGTGAAGAGCAGAGGCGGTTCGAGATCCTCGACGGGCATTGGGATTTGCCGGTGAAGACGGTCGAGTTGGAAAAGTAGGATCGAGTAGGTACTCGGTACTAGCCGTCGATCTTCAGAAAGTTTGCGATCACCTTTTCGAAGCGTTTCCAGGGCAGGATGCGCTTCATCGCGAGCTGGATCTTGGCGTCGCGGCCCACCAGGTAGCGCAGCTTGGGGTTGGGGTCTTGCGCGATGGATGCGATCCGGCGCGCTACTTCGATGGGATCGCGTTTGGGGAGGGCCTGAATGCGATCGCGCATGCGCAGGATGCGCTGGATATTCGGGGAGGTTTCTTGCGTGGCCTTTTCGCCCATCACCGCGCCCCTCGTCCAGATGTCGGTGAGGTAGGCTCCGGGCTCAACCAGCACGACCTTGATGCCGAGTGCATTCACTTCGAGGCGCAACGATTCGCTCCAGCCTTCAAGGGCGTGTTTGGATGCGGAATAGCTGCTGACCGAGACCGAGCCGAGCAGGCCTCCGATGGACGAGACCATGATGATGTGTCCGGAGTGCTGGCGGCGCATGATGGGCAGCACGGCTTTGGTCATCGCGACGGCGCCGAAGAAATTGGTCTCAAACTGGCGGCGGAGTTCCTCCAGCCTAATGTCTTCCGCAAATCCTGCCACGGCGAATCCGGCATTGTTGACCAGGACGTCCAAACGGCCACAGTCGCGGACAACCGCGTCAACGAAGGCGGGAAGGGCCTCGAAGTTGGTGACGTCGAGCGCACGGATATCTAGTTGGCCGGCTACACCCGCAGCGACTGCAGCCTGATCGAGGCGATCGCGTCGGCTGAGATCACGCATGGTCGCGACAACACGGAATCCGGCCTTGGCCAGTTCGAGGGAGGTGAGCAAGCCGAAACCGCTGGAGGAACCGGTGATGAGGGCAATCTTATCGGCCATGGAAGTGAGTCCGCAAAAGTTGTAACACATGGGATGACGTTGGAGCGAGGCCGATGTCTCCACATGCGCTGAGACGATGCCCAGCTTCCTTAAGGGATGTTAAAGGGGTGTAACAATCACGCGGGAAATCCTTATGGCAATCATTGAAATTTGGAGTTAGACAGAGGTCTGGCGGGGACCATATTGTTAAGCATGGATCCCTTATTATCAGTTGAGGACTCACATGTTGATTTGCTGCACGAGATTGGCGTTCGGCTGGCGACAGCGGACGGTTTTCACGAAGTACTGACTCGTGTGGTCGATTTTGCTTCTGCTCTGGTCAAGTGCGACTCTTGCCTGGTTTATGTGCTGGAGGGAGACGAACTCGTTCTGCGCGCCTCCAAGAATCCCCATCCGGAAGTTATCGATCGCCTGAAACTGCGCGTGGGGCAAGGCATTACGGGCTGGGTAGCGGAACATCAGGAGCCGGTGGCGGTTGCCGAAAAAGCGGCGCAAGACCCGCGCTTTCAGTTTTTCCACGAGCTGCCGGAAGACACCTACGAGGCATTTCTTTCGGTCCCGTTGATGTGCCGCGGGCGGGTGATGGGAGTGATCAACCTGCAGCATCGCGAGCATCATGTTTACCGGCGGCGGGAAATCCGTCTGATCTCAACGATCGGATTTCTGGTGGGCGCTGAGATTGAGATGGCGCGGCTGGAGGATGCGAACTCCAACCTCTCGGAACAACTGCAGACTCGCAAAGTGGTCGAGCGTGCCAAGGGCATCCTGCAGCGCGACCTTGGACTGAGCGAAGAACAAGCCTACCTGACCTTGCAGCGACAGAGCCGGCAGAAACGCAAGGCGATGAAGGAGATTGCCGAAGCGATCGTGCTGAGTGACGAAGTGAGAGGGAATTCGCCCTCGCAGAAGCCCGCCTGAGGAAACGCGCCAGCCGCTTCGAGCTCCGAGGAGAGGTGATTTACCACGGAGGCACAGAGACACGGAGAAAATCTCTAACTAACAAAGGCCCGAGAGCGGATAGGTTTTATTCACCCTCGGGCCTTGGGGCGATCGACTAACGGACGGCGGATACAGTCGAGGTTGCGACTGATTGCGCCACTTCACGAGTTTCGGACGGCACCGCAAAGTGCAGCGTCATTCCGAACTCGGGAAGCTGCATTGTGCTGACGAAGCTTCCACTTGGTCTGGAAACTAGAATGAGCCGGCTATCGTTCGATGGCTGCGAGCTTCCGGTGTCGGTAACCAGCAGCATGAAGCCTGGGCCGCTGCCGTCAACCTTGCGCAGGGTGAGCATATCCGAGGGGCCGCTGGCCCCGATAGTGAATCGATACTTTCCTGCGGGCACAACCGCGTTCTGCCAGCGCACCTCGTGGGTCAAGGTGAAGGTTCCGGCCGCATCCTGGGCGGAGGCGAGACTGGGTGCAAAGTTCAGAGCACTCAGGACCAAAACAGTGGCATAGACGAATCTGCGAATCGAGTTCATTGGAATCTCCTGTTCTTTATCGTTGGTCTGAAGAGCACACTGCCGGCGTTTAGACCGAGGGTGCGGGCTCAGATTGAGTGGAGAACAACAGGGTCAGGAGAATTGCAATGCCGCAGCAGGGCTGGCATGCAAACATCAGCTTCGCGAGACCGGCTACAGAGATGGTTTGCGAAGTGTTTCTACTATGAGGGATGCTCGCGCTAGAGTCCAACGCAAAAAATTCGTTGCGCTGATCGGATTCGCGTGCGCCGCTTGATGACGCCTCCACCCCGTTGAAGTGATTTTCTACGCGTTTTAGCTGCCGCGGTTTGCAAAGTGCTGCCCGATACGAGAACATACTGGGTTTGCACATCCATACAGATTCCTACTGAGGAAGCGTCCAAAATATGGCGACACGGAATAAGTCCGCAAAGGCAGCATCGAAAACGGCGAGGGTAGAGGTGAAGTCCGAAGGGAAGGCGCGCAGCAGTTCGCAACGTAACGGCGCGATCCAGCCGGCGAAAGGGAAGTTGGGGGTAATGATCCCTGGCATGGGCGCGGTAGCCACAACGTTTGTCGCGGGCGTGGAAGCGATTCGCAAGGGGCTGGCGAAGCCGATTGGGTCCCTTACGCAGATGGGCACGGTGCGGCTGGGCAAGCGTACGGACGGGCGTTCTCCGAAGATCAAAGAGTTCTTGCCGCTGGCGGGGCTCGATGACCTGGTTTTTACCGGCTGGGATATTTTCGAAGACAACATGTACGAAGCGGCCTCCAACGCGGGCGTGCTGGACCAGAGGCTGCTCGACCAGTTGAAGCCGTTTCTTTCATCGGTGAAGCCGCGGTCGGCCGTGTTTGATCACAACTACGTGAAGAAGATCGACGGGCCGAACGTGAAAAAGGGCAAGACGAAGATGGATCTGGCCGAGCAGTTGCGCGACGACATTCGCGACTTCAAGAAGACCAGCGGCGCGAGCCGATTGATCACGATGTGGTGCGGTTCCACTGAATCCTACATTGAGGCGACCGCGGCCCATCAATCGGTGAAGTCGTTTGAGAAGGCTTTGCGCGAGAACGACGAGATGATCGCGCCTTCGATGATATATGCCTACGCGTCGCTAATGGAGGGCGTGCCATTCGCCAATGGTGCGCCGAACCTGACCGTGGATTTGCCGGTGATGCTTGAACTCTCGCGACAGAATGAGGCGCCGATCTGCGGAAAAGATTTCAAGACTGGGCAGACTTTGATGAAGACGGTTCTTGCGCCAGCGTTCAAAGCGCGGCTGCTTGGTCTTAGCGGATGGTATTCGACCAACATTCTGGGTAATCGCGACGGGGAAGTGCTCGACGATCCGGGGTCTTTCAAAACCAAGGAGGAATCCAAGCTGGGGGTGCTGGAACACATTCTTCAGCCCTCACTGTATCCCGAGTTGTACGGGAATATTTTTCACAAGGTTCGTATTAACTATTATCCGCCTCGTGGTGATAATAAAGAGGGTTGGGACAACATCGATATCTTCGGATGGCTGGGCTATCCCATGCAGATCAAGGTCGATTTCCTGTGTCGCGACTCGATTCTTGCGGCGCCGATCGTGCTCGATCTGGTGCTTTTCGTCGATCTGGCAAAGCGCTGCTCGGCGCTGAAGGGAATCGGCATTCAGGAATGGTTAAGCTTTTACTTTAAGTCTCCGATGACGGCACCGGGGCTCTATCCCGAGCATGATCTGTTTATTCAGTTGATGAAGCTGAAGAACACGCTGCGGCACTTGAAGGGCGAGGAACTGATCACGCACTTGGGGCTGGAGTATTACGATTAAGGGGCTGCGGCTAACGAGGACTACCAAACTGTCTTGAGTAGCGGGCTCCTGCGAATCTTCTCGTCCCGCGTGATCAGGGTGAGGCCCTCAGCGCGGGCAGTTGCTCCAATGAGGCGATCCGCGGGATCGCGAGAATAGTCATCCGGAAACTGCGTGGCCAATGCCGCAATTTCTACAGTGATCGGACGGATCGTTACGCCTTCCAGCAGCAACTTGAGAGAGGCCTCGATGCTGCCATAGCCCTGGATCCTTCCTCTGGCAAGCAATGAAGCAAGTTCCCAAACGCTGATTGCGGAGATGGCGATTCCGCCATTACGACGGGCGCGGCGGATCTCGGAAGCCGCCGCCCGGGATAAGGCCTTCGAATCATCCACAGCCCAAAATAGGACATGCGAATCCAGCAGGATCACCGCGCCGACTCCCACGCCTCCGGCGGCTCGATGGGAGACTCAATGTCACCGACTACCCGAAAGACTCCCTTCAGGCGCCCAATGAAATCGTCTTCGCCGGTGTTGACCGGAACCAACTTAGCTACAGGTTTGCCTCGCTTCGTGATCAGCAATGGTTGTTTGGTCGATCGAACATCGTCCATCAACGTGAGGCATTGGGCCTTGAAAGCTGCGGCGGCAATCTTCTTCATGTCCACATGATACCATACATGGTCACTACCAGGTGACCACTCCGCTTCACGCTATGTTCTTTGCTTTCTTGTACTCGTCAAACTTCTCCAAAAACCGGTCAATATCCTTCTTCTGCAGATAGTAAGGAGTCGATAAGCGCAGCTTATTTGGGTCGCCGCCGCGGATGCGAATCTTGTGCGTCTTCCACATCCAGGTTTCCAGATCCATGCGCGGAACTGGCGGGACATTCACCGTTACGATCGCGCAGCGCAATTCAGGGTCGGGCGAAGTCCAGGATTCAGCCCCACGTTTCTTCATTTCATCGAGCGTGTAATCGGCCAACTTGCGATGGCGGCGCTCGATACGGTCTATGCCGATGTCGTTGGCCAGCTTGATGGAGGCGCGTAGCCCGTGCAGTGCGGGGACGTTCGAGCTGCCGATGCGTTGGAAGCGCTCGGCGCGGAGCTTGGGATCATCCCATCCTTCGGTGACGATGGTGTTCCAGAGGCGATCAATGATTTCGTCCCGCACATAAAGAAAGCCAGAACCTTTGGGCGCCTGCAGCCACTTGTGCGGACTCGAAGAGTACATGTCGCAGCCGAGGTCCTGCACGTTCAGTCGCATCATTCCGGGCACGTGAGCTCCGTCGACGGCCGAGAGGATGCCCTTCGAGCGGGCGAGCGCGCTGAGTTCCTTCGCTGGCAGGACGACCCCGGAGACCGTGGTGATGTGGCTGAAGAAGATGACGCGCGTCCGGGAAGTGATGGCGTCGTTGAAAAGATTGAGAACCTGGGCGGCGTCCTTTACAGGGAGGGGCAGAGTGACTTTCTTCACCACTACGCCGTAGCGCTTGGCCTTGAGGTTCCAGGGATGGACGCCGCCGGGATGTTCCTGGTCGGTCATGAGCACTTCGTCGCCCGGTGTCAGGTCGGTGCCATTGGCAATGTAGCTATTAGCTTCGGTGGCATTACGGAGCAGGGCGATCTCGTCGCGATGGCAGCCGACGAAGGCGGCTAAGGGATCGCGAAACTCGTTCCAGGCGGCATATCCCCAAATCGGGTAGTCTTCGGGATCCTGCTGGTCCATTCGCTCGGTGGTGGCGTAGCCGTCGAAAACGGCGCGCAGCACGGGTGCTGGGCTGGAGCCGACGGTGCCGTTGTTCAGGTAGACCTCGTCCTCCGGGATGAGGAACTGGCGGCGCATCTCGGCCCAGTAGGCGTCTTCGTTTTTATCGAAGAGAGCGGGGTCCGGCAAGGTGGAGGGGGTTTTCTCCAGTTGAGCCAGGAGATTTCCGCGGAAAGCCAGGGTGGCAGCGAGTCCCGTGGTGGCGGTGGTAAGGAAGCGGCGGCGGTCGAGCAAGGGGCACCTCCAGATGTATCGAATACGGAAGGCGCCATGTTACGGCTGAGCGCAGGAATCCTCAAGGGGGGAGCTGTTATCCGCCTGCTTGTCAGGTCAGTGGCTCGCGCGTTCCGGAAGCCAGCATTCCTAGGTAACCCGGAGGGCGTGGGGCGCGTCTAACTAGGAGAAATTTGGGACTGGTGTTTCAGGCCGGGCGTATAATGCCTTGTAAGAGGTTATGGTTCGGCGCGAAGGAGTTTCCCATGAAATTGCGTTGGTTGGCAATCTCGGCGGCATTGGCGGCGTTCAGCGCGGGGCCTTGGACGTTGGCGCAGACTCAGGATCCGGGTCAGACCCAAACTCAGACCCAGACGCAAACGCAAGCTCCAACTCAAGATCCAGATAAAGGCCAGCCGAAAGCGGCTGACGTCCAAAACGCACCCAAACAGGCGCCGGCAGCCCTGCCTACCCAGGATGACAGCCAGATCAAGCACGATGGCACCAAGACCGATGTGGATGCAGTGGGGAACCGCAATGTCGGTTGCGGACGTGGCGTAGGTAACTGGTACACGGTGGAAGGGCAGGTGGCGCGCGGCCGGGTGTATGCGCAGCAGATCGAAGCGCAGGTCAAACTGGTGAACGATCCGGTGGTCACGGAGTACGTCAACCGGATTGGGCAGAATCTTGTGCGGAACTCGGATGCGCAAGTGCCCTTCACCATCAAGGTGATTGATTCGGACGTGGTGAATGCCATGGCTCTTCCCGGCGGATTCTTTTACGTGAACTCTGGGTTGATTCTGGCGGCTGACGAAGAAGCCGAAATGGCGGGCGTGATGGCTCATGAGATTGCTCATGTATCGGCATGCCACTACGGGCGCGAAATGACACGCGCGCAAATACTGCAAATGGCATCGATTCCGCTGATCTTCATCGGAGGAGCAATCGGCTACGGAGCATACGAGGCGTCCGGGCTTGCGATTCCTATGACCTTCCTGAAGTTTTCCCGCGGCTTCGAAGCCGAAGCGGACTATCTGGGCGTCGAATATATGTATCGCGCTGGATACGATCCCTCGGCGTTCGTTTCCTTCTTCGAAAAGATTCAGGCTATGGAGAAGAAGAAGCCGGGCACGCTGGCCAAGGCGTTTGACACACACCCCCAGACTCCGGATCGCATTGAGAAGACGCAAGAGGAAATTCGAAAGATACTGCCATCGAAACCGCAATATATTGTGACCACATCGGAATTCGACGAAGTCAAAGGACGGCTGGCGTCAATCGAGAATCGACATAAGGTGCTCGATCAAAAAGATGCCAACAAGCCCAGCTTGCGGCGGACTTCCAGCAGCACCGACCCGAACGCGGGTGACACCAAGAGCGATGACGATCGTCCGACGTTGAAGCGGCGGGATGATTCATCGAACTAGCGATGGAGCGAGTTAGAAAGCAGCGAACCGGCGGCCGTGGCCGCCGGTTTTTTGTGGTTACGATGGGGCAATTTGGGCCGTAATCGCGGAAATCTGCGACCTTCGTCACAGCAAGTTGTTGCCGAAGCGAAATGGGCTAAGCTACGCTAGTCTAGCGCACAGGAGCGGTTCCTTCATGCCAGAGAACACACTCACCATCACGGACAATCGCACTGGTCAAACCTATACCGTTCCGATTGAGGATGGCACGATCCGGGCGATGAGCCTGCGGCAAATCAAGGCGAACGCGGAAGATTTTGGATTGATGACATACGATCCGGCATTCATGAACACCGCCTCGTGCCGCAGCAGCATCACCTTCATTGATGGCGACCGGGGAATCCTGCGCTACCGTGGATATCCGATCGAAGTGTTGGCCGAGCGCTGCACCTTCTTGGAAGTCGCTTACCTGCTTTTATTTGGAGAACTGCCCGCTGAGGGCGAACTGAAGACCTGGGTGCACGACATCACCCACCACACGATGCTGCACGAGAGCATCAAGAAGTTCATGGAGGGATTCCGCTACGATTCCCATCCGATGGGGATGTTCGTGAGCACGGTGGCCGCGTTGTCTAGCGTCTATCCGGAAGCCCGCGAGATCCACGACCCCGAGAACCGCATGCACCAGATTGTTCGTCTGATTGGGAAGGTTCCTTCGATTGCTGCCCTCTCCTACCGACACAACGTGGGCTTCCCCTACGTATACCCGGACAATGATTTGAGCTACACCGAGAATTTCATGAACATGTTGTGGAAGATGGTCGAGCCGAAGTATGTGGCGAACCCGGTCCTGTCTCGCGCGCTCGACATCCTGTTCATTCTGCATGCCGACCACGAGCAGAACTGTGGCACCAATGCCATGCGCTCGGTGGGCAGCGCCCAGACCGATCCCTACCTGTCCCTCGCTTCGGCGGCCTCGGCCCTCGCGGGACCGTTGCACGGCGGTGCCAACGAGGAAGTCCTGAAGATGCTCGAGGAGATTGGTTCGAAAGAAAACGTGCCGGCCTTTATCAAGAAGGTGAAGGATGGACACGGTAAGCTGATGGGATTCGGGCATCGCATCTACAAGAACTATGATCCGCGCGCAAAGATCATCAAATGGTCGTCGGAGCAGGTTTTCGAGGTTACGGGACGCAACCCGAAGCTCGACATCGCCTTGGAGTTGGAGCGCATTGCTCTGGAAGACGACTATTTCGTGAAGCGCAAGCTGTATCCGAATGTCGACTTTTATTCCGGAATCATGTATCAGGCGATGGGCTTCCCGCCGGAGATGTTCACGGTGCTGTTTGCCATTGCGCGCACGGCTGGCTGGTTGGCGCAGTGGCAGGAGTTGGTTATCGATCCTGAGCAGAAGATCGCGCGGCCGCGGCAGATCTACACCGGGTACGACGAGCGCGAGTTTGTTCCGATGGAAAAGCGGACCGCGGCGAGTGTTCCGGCGCGCTAGGTCTTACGCAACTTGTTTCGTGGCCAGCGAGGCCACGTACTCGCGCTTCTCCGATGATGAGGTGATCACCTTCATCTCCTGCCAGTCGTAGGGAAATTCTCTCCCACAATCCAGGCAAGCTACGTAGGTTCCGGTCAATGCAGCAGCTTGTGGGCGGCGTCCCGCTCCCCGAATGGTTACAGGGAAGCTGTACCGAGAGTGCCAGCAACCGAAAAACACATCAATCAGTTTTGCCACCATGGAGCACCTTCCACACCCTAGGGTCGTTCTACCTGGGTTGTTCTGAGTGTGCTGCCCCCTGCTCTACCGCTAAGCTCAACACGCAACCACTCACAAAAAGTTAGATTCATCCCAGTAGGGAATGGTTTCGCGTTTCTCGGTGTGATATGTGCCCATTATGGGCTACCCTCCTCCAAGTGCCTTGCTGGGAGCCAGTTACCGCGCAGTCGGCAAGAATTTGCACAGCCGTCTGAAATGAAAAAACCGCGGAATATACGACGTGCGCTAAGAGAGGAAGGGGTTAGGGCGGCCTTGCGTGGAAAGTTAGGTCAGATTCAGAGCTTTCCTGATGGTGCCGCGTTCGTTCTGGATTTTCTCCTGCAGAAGAGTAATCGCGTAAATGAGTTGCTCAGGACGCGGCGGGCATCCTGGAACATAAATGTCGACGGGAATGACCTGGTTGACGCTCTGCACCAGCGCATAGTTCTGGAACACGCCGCCGGAGGTGGCGCAGGCTCCCATGGAAATAACCCACTTCGGCTCTGGCATCTGCTCCCACAGTTGCCGGATCACCGGCGCCATCTTGTTCGAGACGCGGCCGGCAATAATCATCAGATCGCTCTGGCGCGGCGACGGACGAAACACTTCCGCGCCGAAGCGCGCAATGTCAAAGCGCGACGCTCCCATCGACATCATCTCGATCGCGCAGCAGGCCAGGCCAAACGTCATCGGCCAGATCGAGCCCTTGCGCATCCAGTTGACGGCGGAATCGAGAGTGGACAGCACTACCCCCTCCGGGGTGGGATTGCCGAAGGTCAGGTCCTTGACGACCTTTTTGCCGCCCTCGGTGTCGATGTAGGGACCGAAATTCAGTTCGGGGGACATTGCCTCATTATAAACCACCGAATAAACCACTGATCCGCGGTGCTAACTCCTGACGCAGGCCTCTAGCTAGGCTTCCGTCCGCATCCGGTTCTGCCAGTGAGTCCAAACAAACCACGCAATTCCTGCCAACAGCATCACGCCGATCACCGCATCGAACTTGTGGAGATACTTGCCTAGTTCGCGCCAGTTCTGGCCGAGCTTCATGCCGAGATACGCAAGGCCCAGACACCACGGCCATGATCCCAAGAACGTATACAGGTGAAACCGGCCTCGCGGCATGCGCGCTACTCCGGCTGGCAGCGCGATAAAAGTGCGGATTACTGGCAGCAGCCTCCCGAAAAACACGGCCAGGTATCCCCAGCGCGCGAAGAAGCGATCGGCCCAGTCGAGTTCGCGCCGCCCCATCAGAATCCAGCGTCCGTAACGCTCCACCAGCGGACGCCCGCCATAACATCCAATCTCATATGCCACGAGTGACCCCAAATTGCAGCCGAGCGCTCCGGCCGTCGCGACCCACAGCAGCTTGAACGTGCCGGTGAAGACCAGATAGCCGGCGAACGGCATGATCAGTTCCGAAGGCAGCGGGATGCACGCCGATTCAATCGCCATCAGCAGCGTGACGCCGCCGTAGCCGGTCGTGGCGATTACGGAATTAATGAATGCAAAAATGAGAGCTAGAAGTTTTTCAGTCATTTGAAGGCAGTTTCCGGTTCTCAGTTCTCAGTAAAATCCTTCTGCTTCAGGCTGAGAAGTGAGAAGTTGAACTGGGTTTTAGTGTATCGGAAATCAGGAGTAGAAACGCCGCGCCTAGAACGAACCGTCCTGGGTGAATGTATAGCCGGGCAGTGCTGCGCCCTGCGGGGTCTTGGTCACTTTGACGCGCACTGTGGGTGCATCTGGTGCGGTAATGCCCGCCGGCCGCAGCATTGCGAACTGACTGAAGACTTCGTTGTACACCTTGGTGACCAGATAGTCCTGGCCATCGGCGTCGCTGCGCCACACCTGCCCGAGCTGGATGGAGCTTACGGCCATAACATTCTCTGAAGGAATGTGCTTCAACTCCAGACTACCGAGGGATATAGCTCGAGTCAATCATCTCCGTGGTTACCGAGGTCTCTGCTAAGATGTTGCCCTCATGCCCCGCACGGGACGCAAAGGTGTTCGTGGTGGGACGGGCGCTCTTGCCCGTCCCCGGAGCGCAGCTCCGGCGGCAGCACCGAAAAGCCGAAAGAAAACCGGCAAGACGCCATCGGCCTACAATCCCCTGGCTCCCGACCGTATTGCCGAAATCCTGAAGCGTCTCGACCGGCTCTATCCCGAAGTGACCTGTGCCCTCACCCACTCGAGTGCCTGGGAACTCCTGGTTGCGACCATCCTTTCGGCTCAGTCCACCGACGCGAACGTCAACCGTGTGACGCCGGAGCTGTTCCGCAAATATCCGACCGTGCAGGCCTTCGCGGCGCTGACGCCCGAGCAGCTTCAGCCCGACGTCCGCTCTACCGGCTTCTTCCGCAATAAATCCAAGTCAGTCGTGGGCGCAGCGAAGAAAATTGTGGCCGACTACGGAGGCCAGGTCCCGGACGACATGGAAAAGCTTCTCACCCTCCCCGGCGTCGCTCGTAAAACCGCCAACGTCGTTTTGGGAACATGGTTTAAGAAAGCAGAAGGCGTGGTGGTCGACACTCACGTCCACCGTATCTCGCGCCGACTCGAGCTCACTACGAACGATGATCCGCAGAAGATCGAGCAGGACTTAATGCGGATCATCCCTCGCGAGAAGTGGATTCTCTTCTCCCACCAGATCATCTGGCACGGCCGCAAACTCTGCATCGCCCGCAAGCCCAAGTGCGTCGACTGCACGCTCGAAAACCTCTGCCACGCCGCCGACAAAACGTGGAGCACGGTGGACATGCACAAGAACGCCAAAGCGTAAGGCGGTTCTTGCGTGCCGCTGCAAACCTTAAACCTTCTGCTAAACTTTTTTGTGTGATCTTGACTCCGAAGCTCCTAACTCCCAAGCGTACTTTTGTCTCATTTGCTATCGTCATACTCATGAGCACAGTCGTCACCGAAACCGTCGCAGCCCAGACTCTCGCTGCACCCGTGGCCATAACCGATCCCAAACAGATTGCCTCGAAGCCCAACGCCCAGGTCGAGCCGCGGAGCCTCACTATCGAGAAGCTCTACATGACCCGCCAGGTCGGCCGGCCCACGTGGTCGCCCGATGGCAAGAGCATCGCTTTTGTCTCCAACATGAGCGGGCGCAACAACCTGTGGCTCGTCCCCGCCGAAGGCGGATGGCCGGTGCAGCTCACGGTCAGCGATCAGCGCCAATCCTCGCCCGCGTGGTCGCCCGACGGCAAGTGGATCGCCTACCAGTCCGATTACGATGGCGACGAACTCTGGGACATTTTTCTGGTCTCGCCCAAGACGGGCAAAGTTGTCAACGTCACCAGCACGCGCGAGATCGCCGAGATGGATCCAACCTGGTCGCCCGACGGCCGTTACCTCGCGTACGAGGTCAAGCCGAAAACTTCAGCCGCGTACGAGATCGATATCTATGACACGCTGATGCGCGAAGTGAAGCACATCACCACCGGCACGCCGCAGGACAAAGGCAACTCGAATCCCATCTGGTCGAAGGATGGCAAGTACATCGTCTACACGCAGGAGCAGGCGAAGGGCACGGATTCGAATGTTTTCATCGCCGAAGTCACTACGGGAAAGAGCACGCTGCTGACTCCGCATGAAGGCGAGCAACGTTTCTCAAATGAGGACATTTCTCCCGACGGCAAGCGCATTCTGTTCACCTCGAACGCCGCCAATGGTTACGAAAACGTTGGTCTGCTGGACATCGCGACCAAGAGGATCTCCTGGCTCACTCACGATAAGTGGGAAATACGCGGCGGCGAATTCTCGCCTGACGGCAAGTACATCACGTTTAGCGCTAACGTGGATGGCAACGAAGATATCTACCTGCACGATCTCGCAACCGGCAAGTCAACAGCGCTGCCCATCCCAAAAGGCGTAAATGAGCCCGCGGGTGGGCGCTCCGCGTTCACCAAAGACGGCTCGCGCCTTCTCTATTACCACAACGGTCCCACTGCGCCGGGAGATCTTTGGGTATATACGCTGGCAACCGGCAAGTCGCATCAAATCACGCATTCGTTGGTTGCTGGAGTGCGTTCCGAGGACATGGTCGAGCCGTACCTGGTGCACTATCCCAGCCGCGACGGCAAGTGGACGATCTCAGCGTTTCTGTACGTACCCTTCAACATGGCGCGCAACGGACAGAACGCAGCCATCGTTTACATCCACGGCGGCCCGACTGCGCAAACCATGAATTCGTTTAACCGCTTCGTGCAGTACGCGGCCAATCAGGGATACATGGTGCTCGCGCCCAACTATCGCGGCTCAACCGGCTACGGCAAAGAATTCCAGCAGGCGAACCTGTTCGATATGGGAGGCGGCGATTTGCAGGACGTGCTTGCCGGCGTCGACTGGATCAAGCAGACCGGCCACCTCGATCCTAAGAAAATCGCAGTCATGGGCGGAAGCTACGGCGGTTACCTCAGCATGATGTCGGTGACGAAGGCGCCGGATGTCTGGGCAGCGGGCGTTCCGATTGTGCCCTTCGTAAACTGGTTCACCGAGATCGAGAACGAAGATCCTGTGCTGCAACAGTCCGATCTCGCGACCATGGGCGATGTCGTAAAGAATAAAGCGCTATACGAAGACCGTTCTCCTATCAACTTCATCGATCAGATCAAAGCGCCGTTGCTGCTGCTCGCCGGAGGACACGACCCGCGTTGTCCTAAGTCGGAAACTCAGCAGGTGGTCGATGCCATCAAGAAGCGCGGTGGAACGGTCGATTACAAGATTTATGAGAACGAAGGCCACGGCTTCGCGCGCGTGGAAAATCAGATCGATGCCTACAAACGCGTCGCCGATTTCCTGTTGGCGCATGTTGTCCCGGCAGATTGCAGTTGCACGCTGACGGAATAGGGCGATTACGTTCCCGACAACGAATGCTGGATAGCCTCGACTAGTCCGGGGATGGTGAACTCTTTGGCTTCGATGTCCACACGCAGGCCAAGCTCCCGCAAAGTCGAAGAGGTAACTGGCCCAATGGAAGCGAGTAGTATGCCATCGAGCCTCGCGTTGCGTGGTCCGAGCAGAGCCACAAAATTGCGAACCGTTGAAGAACTCGTGAATGTAACCACGCGCGGCCGCCGCCGTGGATCCTCAAGCAATCTGCGCAGGCGCGGGCGCGAAGAGTAAGGTACAACCGTTTCGTAAGCTTCCACGACATCCACTTTCGCCCCGGCCAGGCGTAGTTCACGAGGAATCACGTCGCGCGCAACCTTGGCGCGCACCAGCAGCACCCGCTTTCCCTTTACCCGCCGCCGCAGGCTGCGTACCACAGATTCCGCAACATATTCCTTGGGAACCGTATCCACTTCGCCGCCGTGGTGTTCAATCGCCTTCTTCGTCGCAGGACCGATGGCAGCGACGTGCAAACGCCTCAGGTTTGTTTTCGCCAGGCGCAGCCTGGTCAGACGCTCCCACATGGCCTCGACTCCGTTTACGCTGGTGAGGATGAGCCAATCGTAGCTGTCGAGGCCGGTGAGCGCTGAGTCTAACCGTTTGAACGATCTTGGCTTTCGAATCTCGATGAACGGAATTTCAATCACTGTCGCCCCGAGCTTGCGCAACGCACTCGAGAGCGCACTGGCCTGATGCCGGGCGCGGCCCACGAGCACGCGCACACCTGAGAGCGACTGCGACTTCATTTGTCGTCCTTATCGGTCTGGACCCGTCCGAGTCGCTGTTCTTTCATAAGTCGGGCTACGCCAGACACGGCGGTGTCCTCCGCCTTCTCCAGAGAAGTAATCACGTTCTCCTGGTCTTCGCGGCTGCGATTCTGGTTGAGCTTGAACTTGGCCTCCATCTTTGTGACTTCGATCTCAAAACCTACGATCTGTTTGAGCATGCGCTCGCGGAAGACCTCATCCAGACTGGCCCACTGCGTGGCGTACGACGGCTCGAAAGTGTGTATGAGTTCATGGAGCACGCCCTGGAGCGCCTCTGGTGAGGAAAATACGTGTGCATTTCCGTAAAGATGCACAGCCCCGTAGTTCCAGGTGGGAACGCTTTCGTGCACCGTGTAGTTGCTGGGCGAAATATAGGAGTGCGGTCCGTGGAAAATTGCCAGACACTGTGGCTGCTGTTCGAGATAGCGCCAGTGCGGGTTGGCCTTAGCGACGTGCCCGCGGAGGACGACCTTCTCGTCACTCTCTTCGGCGCGCACGAAGAGAGGAAGATGGGTGGCGAAGGGCCCGCTGTCGGTCGATGAGATCAGGATGGCAAATGGATTTGCACGCATGAACTTGATGGCGTCTTCATGGTCGCGCACACGGAAGTATTCAGGGATATACACGCTTGATTATCTTGCCACTTTCCGGACGGTTCTGCCGTAGACGGCTTCGAGGATCTCATCACCGCCGCGCCGAAGCAGGGCTTCGCCGACTTCATTACCCAATTGT
>Ga0206878_10228_pt1 | contig 22699 bp, 16 predicted proteins | sample Alteio_BWOrgCont_8_FD_152621 | JGI IMG/M metagenome (GOLD analysis project Ga0206878, IMG submission 152621) | Enriched cells from forest soil in Barre Woods Harvard Forest LTER site, Petersham, Massachusetts, United States -... | ecosystem: Environmental > Terrestrial > Soil > Temperate forest >... | reverse complement strand
GGCCTCGGTCTCGGATGCGCTGGAGCAGTTGACCGGCAAACGTATGTACATGAGTCATCGCATGCATCCGATCCTGACTACGAAGTTTGCCGGGTTTGCGCGGACGGTGCTGCTCAAGAAAGATGAAGGCAACAGCGATCCCGCGGCGTTGAATGGAATGCTGGCAGCGATTGACCAGGGATCCACCGATTCGGTCTACGTGATGGTGCTCGAAGACGGAGAGAACATCGCCGGAATGGGCGGACTGATGGGTACAGCCATGGCGGCGCGCGGCTACGCCGGAGCCGTGATCGATGGGGGAGTTCGCGACGTGGCGTATTTGCGCAAGATCGGGTTTCCCGTCTATGCGACCGGCATTGTGCCGTCGACCTCGGTGCATCACTATCGATTCGGAGGATCCCAGATTCCGGTGACCTGCGATGGAGTAGTCGTAAATGCCGGCGACATTGTCACGGCGGATAGCGACGGGGTGGTGGTTGTCCCCAGAGGCAGAGCTCAGGAAGTGTTAACCCTCGCGCAACAAATGGATTTCAAAGAGCACTCGATGTATGCAGTGATCGAACAGATGAAATCGATTGTGGAGGCGGTTAAGAAGTTTGGCAGACTGTAGAGGAAAGAGACCTATTGCATAAAATCGACTTTCATCAGATAATTCGCACTTTCATTTTGTATTGATATCGATTTCATCCAGTTCTCATGGCGGATAGTCCAAAGCGAAGTTACAACATCACTGCGCTGCAGCGTGGATTGCGCCTTCTGCGGCTCTTCAGCGAGTCACCGCATGGGCTCACGGCGAAGCAAGTTGCGGGACTGTCCCGGCTGCCGGTGAGTACAGTGCATCGTTTCCTGGCGAATCTGGAGAGTGCGAACTTTTTGAACTGTAGCGGCGACGGCGTGTATCACCTGGGAATTGCGTGTTTTGCAATCGGCCAGGTTGCGTTGGGCCAACTTGATATTCGCCGGGTAAGCCTGCCCTACCTTCAGGAATTGAACCGGCAAACCCGCGAAACCATCCATCTGACCGTGAGGCACGGGCTCTCCGCGGTTTACGTTGAGAAGCTGGATTCACCCGAACAGTTGCGCATCCACTCCCGCATCGGCGCCGCGGTTCCGCTGTACTGCACTGCGGTGGGCAAGGTCATGTTGGCGTACATGCCGGACGACGAGCGGGCAAAAGTCCTACCACAGCTGGGACTGAGGTGTCTGACTCCGAACACCGTGGGCAATCTGCAAGAGTTGGACGTTGAGCTGTACCGGGTACGAAAGAACGGCTACGCTTGCGATCTGGAGGAACACGAACTCCACATACGCTGCGTTGCGGCTCCCATATGGGACCACGCTGGCGGCGTGAATGCCAGCCTCAGCATTACTGCGCCTGTGGTACGCATGGCGGTTACCCGCTTACGGCAGCTCGCACCGTTGATTCAGACCGCTGGACTGCAAATCTCGCATGAGTTGGGGTATCGGACGGTCGGTCACCGCTCGCCCCTGCGAAAGAATAGTGCCGGGGAGGCAGCGCTTGCGAAACCTCTCTAAGCGGATGGCATCGCTCATCGCCGTCGTTTTCACCTGTCTGGCAGCTCGGGCAGGAAGTGATCCGCCAGCGAACATATCCACGGTGATCGATGTGCGGTCTGAGGATCTTCTGGTTCAGCCCGTCGCAGCCAACTGGACTTCCTATAACGGAGACTATTCCGGCCGGCGCTACAGCAGCCTCGCGGCGATGAATTCAGGCAATGTTGCGGGATTGCGCGCGGAGTGGGTTTTTCATGCGCGCGATTCGAAACGGCTTGAGGTCACTCCGCTGGTAGTGAATGGAATGATGTTCGTAACTGCTTCGAATGATGCCTCGGCGCTCGATGCGCGTACTGGGCGAGTGGTGTGGCACCCTTCGTGGCCGATTTCGGCAGGATTGATCGACGACGCGGCGGGGCACATCAACCGGGGCGTGGGGCTGTGGCACAACCGGGTTTACATGGAGACGGACAATGCGCATCTGCTCTGCCTGGACGCGCGCTCTGGCAACTTGATCTGGGAGGTGGCCTACGCGGATTGGAACAAGAATTACGGCGCAACCAGCGCCCCGCTGGTAGTTAAAGACAAAATCCTTGTGGGAACTTCCGGGGGCGACGACGGCGTACGTGGCTTTGTTGCCGCCTACGATGCGCTGACGGGTAAGCTGGCGTGGCGATTCTGGACCATACCGGGTCCTGGGGAATTCGGTTCCGAAAGCTGGCCCGGAAAACTCTATCTGCACGCCGGCGGGACTACGTGGATGCCGGGGACCTACGATCCGCAGCTCAACACGATTTACTGGGGCACCAGCAATCCCTCGCCGGACTTTGAAGGTGGCGTGCGCCCGGGCGACGATCTCTATACTGACTGTGTCTTGGCGCTGGATCCCGACACTGGAAAACTGAAGTGGCATTTTCAGTTTACGCCGCATGATCTCTTCGACTATGACGCCGTGGAGACTCCGATCCTGATCGACGCCGTCTATCAGGGCGAGCCGCGAAAGCTGCTCGTAGAGGCAAATCGGAACGGCTACATCTACGTTCTCGATCGCACCAATGGAAAGTTTCTTTCGGCAACGCCATTCGTGGACAAGCTGAACTGGGCAAAGGGAATCGATGCGCAGGGCAGGCCTTTGCTAACTGGCGTCCAGCCGACGGCGGCGGGAACGCGGGTTTGCCCCGGGTTCGCTGGAGCCACGAACTGGTTTGCGCCTTCGTACAGCGAGTCCACTCACCTGGTTTATTTCATGGCCCTGGAGCAATGCGAAACCTTTTTTTTCAAGCCGCAGGCCTTCAAGGAGGGTCAGGACTATTACTCGACCGGCGTAAAGCGAATCCCGACTGAAACCTCCCAGAAGGTTCTGGTCGCCTTCAACCTGGAGACGAAGTCGATTGCCTGGAAATATCCCCAGACAGGCGGGGGACACTCTTCTGCCGGGACCATGGCGACCGCTGGCGACTTGGTGTTTTTCGGGGACAATGCCGGCTCGTTTGAAGCCGCAGATGCGCGAAGTGGAAAAGCGCTATGGCATTTCAATACTGGGCAGGATATTAGTGCTTCCCCGATGAGCTACGCGATCGCCGGCAAACAGTATGTGGCGATTGCCGCAGGTAGTGACGTATTCAGCTTCGCGTTGCCTTGACCGGCATGCGGACATCGAAGACCAATTTGGAAGGAGGAGATCTATGAATTCGACTTTCACTCGCAGAACGTTTGCCGCACGGTGCGCTTCCGTGCTTTCCGCTTTGGGAGTTACCACAACCTTGTTGCCTAACCGCGCGTTGGCGCAGGGTTCCGCCATGCAAGATGCGGGCGGAATCCGCAAGATGAATAGTGAAGGCAAACCCGGCAGTGAGAAAGACGTCATTATGCCGGTAGTTGTCTACCATGGATTGATTTATGTCGCGGGGCAGGGTGCCCACGATAGCCGAGATTCGAAAGAATGGACGATCGAATCTCATACGACCATGGTCATGGACAAGATCAAGAAGCACGTGGAAATCGGTGGAGGGACCATGGACACCATTCTTCAGTTGAATGTTTTCCTGGTGAAAATTGAACACTGGGATGGAATGCACAAGGTGTTCTCGACCTATTTTCCCCATGGCGGACCGGCGCGCACAACCGTTGCGGTGGCTGCGCTACCGGGAGACTCGCTGGTGGAAATCAATTGCATCGCCGCCGTCGCCAAGTGAGCGACAAGGGAGCTTCGTTCATGGGACTCAACTCGAAGTGGAATCGCCGCGGGTTTCTCGGCACCTTGGGAGCGATCGCGGGCTTGGTCGCGGCGCCGCACAAGTTGTTCGCGTGGAGTCGCGGAGCGGTGGCCGCAGCTCCAGTCACCGGTTTCGGACAGACCGGCAATCCTTACGAGGAGCTTGGGATTACGACGGTGATCAATTGTGAAGGGACCATGACCATGCTGGGCGGTTCCCTTCCCCACCCCGAGCTTGAAGCCGTCATGACGATGGCCGGGCGCCACTTTGTTAGCATTCCGGAGCTGGAGGTGGCTGCGGGAAAACGCATCGCGGAAATGCTGAAGTTGCCGGATGGCTATACGGCTCTGGTCACGTCTGGCGCAGCGGCAGCGATTCAGTCGGGATTGGCAGGAATTCTGACGGGCGGGAACGAGGCCTTGATTCAGCAATTGCCCGATCTTACCGGCATGAAGTCGGAAGTGATCATCCAGAAATCGCATCGCAATCCCTTTGATCATCAATTGCGATCTACAGGCATCAAGCTGGTTGTGATTGAAACCGTTGATCAATTGCGCGCTGCGGTAAACGAACGCACGGCAATGATGCACTTCTCCAACTTCGCCAATGCTTCCGGGCAGATCAAAGTGGAGGAGTGGGTGAAGCTGGCGAAGCAATACAACATTCCGTGCATGAATGACGCCGCGGCCGATACGCCGCCGGTGTCTCATCTTTGGGACTACACCAACATGGGTTACGACCTGGTGACCTTCAGCGGCGGGAAAGCTATTCGGGGGCCGCAGTGCGCCGGGCTGTTGATCGGTCGCAAAGACATGGTAGCGAATGCGCTGCTCAACAACAGTCCGCACGAGGACACGCTTGGGCGAAGCCAGAAGGTGGGCAAAGAAGAGATCCTGGGGATGGTGAAGGCGCTTGAGCTTTTTCTCGCCGAGGACCATGAAGCTCTGGCCAAGGAATGGCAGAACCAGCTCGAAGGGATTTCGAATGAACTCAAGAAAGTTCCGGGGGTTAGTACGTCGTTCTTTGTTCCGGACATCGCCAATCACGTGCCGCATATGCGCATCACGTGGGATGCAGCGCGCATTTGGTTGACGCCGCCGCAGGCGTCGAAACTGCTGCGCAGTTCGAAGCCTTCCATTGTGATAGGAGGCGGCGAGGGACGGCCGGGGTTATCCATGAGCTCGTTCATGCTGCAACCTGGTGAAGACAAAATTGTAGCCGAGCAACTTTCGCGGCTGCTGCGCGAACACACGGCATAACTGAGACTGAGGAAGACCTGTGACGAACGGTGCTAGAACGAGCCATGTGCGCTGGTTTCTGGTGTTCTGGCTGTTCGTTCTCAGCGCTGTGTCGTATCTCGATCGCGTAAACATTTCGATCGCCGGTGGGTCTATCGCAGAGGCCTACCATCTTAGCGATGTGCAGCTGGGCAAAGTGTTTAGTGCCATGCTGGTTGGGTACGCGCTGTTCCAGACGATTGGCGGGCGGCTGGCAGACCGCTTCGGGCCGCGCCGGGTGCTGGCGGGTGGCGTCATGTGGTGGGGAATCTTCACTGCTCTGACTGCCATGGTCCCGGCAAACATTGCAGGAGCGCTTTTTATTTTCGTCGTGGTTCGATTTCTTCTCGGCGCGGGCGAAGCAGTCATTTATCCCTCCGCCAATCAATTTATTGCGCGCTGGATTCCGATCTCAGAACGTGGCATTGCGAATGGTTTGATTTTCGCTGGGGTGGGAGCGGGCGCGGGTCTTACGCCTCTGCTTATCACGCAGATCATGATTCGTTACGGCTGGCGGTCGTCATTCTGGGCGTGCTCCATCATCGGATTTGCTGCGGGAGCGGTCTGGTTCGCGATGGCTCGCGACACACCCGATGAGCATATCGGCGTCACGGCCTATGAGTTGGCTTTGATTCGCTCCGGGCTGACGCAGCCGGAGTCGAAGAATGATCCAAAGGCTCTCATGCCGTGGAGTCGCGTGATGCAAAGCAAAGAAGTCTGGGCCGTTACCCTCAGTTACTTCTGCTACGGCTATGTTGCGTGGATTTTCTTTAGCTGGTTCTATCGCTATCTCGCCAAAGTGCGCGGTCTTGATTTGAAGGCGAGCGCGTTCTACACCATGTTGCCCTTTCTAGCGATGCTGGTGTGCTGCCTTTTAGGGGGAGCGATCAACGACCGGCTCACGAAGCGTCTAGGGCCGCGGGTCGGGCGATGTGGTGTGGCGGCATTTGCGATCGCCGTGGCGGGGATATTCATCGCCTTCGGTTCGCAGGTTCAGAGTGCGCGGCTGGCCAGCGTGGTGCTGGCAGGCGGAGCCGGGGCGTTGTATTTGTCGCAGAGTTCTTTCTGGTCGGTCACGGCCGATATTGCCGGCGCGTCTTCGGGTTCGGTCTCGGGCTTCATGAATATGGGGAATCAGATTGGAGCAGCGCTCACGGCTTCGCTCACTCCCTGGATCGCTGCGCGCTTCGGTTGGACAACTTCTTTTCTGGTGGCGGCGGGGTTGTGCGTCGTAGGTGCGATGTGTTGGCTGGTCGTAGATCCGAAGCGGCAACTCAGAGTTTCTTCAGCTAACGCTGCCGCGGCGCAGCTTCACAGTGCTAAACATCTGTCGGATCAGTCAGGCGGGCGATCACCGGTGGCGCGCTCGAGTTTGTGACATCAGATCATGGCGAAGCTGAACATTAAGTCGAAGAATGGCTGCATGTGGGACCTGGTCAGCCTCGGGGAAGTCATGCTGCGACTCGATCCCGGGGACGAGCGCATCACGACGACTCGGCATTTTCGCGCGTGGGAGGGCGGAGGCGAATACAACGTCGCCCGCGGCCTCAGGCGCTGCTTTGGGATGGACACGGCGGTCGTAACGGCGCTTGCGGACAATCCGGTAGGACGCCTTGTCGAAGACCTGATGCTGCAGGGCGGCGTCAGCCAGAAATATGTACGCTGGGTGCCTTATGACGGGGTGGGCCGAACTGTCCGCAACGGGTTGAATTTTACAGAGAGAGGTTTTGGAGTCCGCGCTCCTCTTGGATGTTCGGATCGTGGGCATACTGCAGTGTCGCAACTGAAGCCCGGCGAAATCGATTGGCAGCAGATTTTCCGCAAGGACGGAGCACGCTGGTTTCACACCGGCGGAATCTACTGTGCACTTTCGGAAACCGCGCCGCTCGTTGCTCAGGAGGCTATGGAAGCGGCGAAGCGGGCTGGTGCCATCGTTTCCTACGACCTGAACTACCGCGGGTCGTTGTGGAAGTCGATTGGAGGAAAATCGAAAGCTCAGGAAACGAACCGGCGGCTTGCGCCGCTGGTCGATGTGATGCTCGGGAATGAAGAAGACTTTACCGCCGCTCTGGGCTTTGAGGTGAAGGGTCTCGACGAACAGCACTCCAAACTCGATCCGAATAACTTCGAGAGAATGATCGAAAAAGTCGTGCAGGAATTTCCAAAGCTGGCCGTCATCGCAACGACGCTACGGCATGCGAAGTCAGCAACCCTGAACGATTGGGGAGCGATGTGCTATTACGACGGCGAATTCTACCAGGCGCGAGTTCGCGAGAATCTGGAAATTTACGATCGCGTGGGAGGAGGCGATTCTTTTGCCTCGGGATTGATTTATGGACTCCTATCAGGAAAAGAGCCGCAGTGGGCCGTCGACTGCGGCGCGGCGCATGGTGCGCTCGCAATGACCACCCCGGGCGATACGACGATGGCAACTTTGGATGAGGTGTTGCACGCGATGAAGGCGCAAACGGCGCGCATTGCACGCTGAATACGACATGCTGAGAACATTGGCGGAGAATCAGAAACGGAACCGACAGCACGAGACCACACTATGACCATCGAGGACGTGATTCGCAGGATCGGCGAGATTGGCATTGTGCCCGTGGTGCGTGCCGCGAGCGTCGAAGACGCAACACGGGCTGTGGAAGCCATCTGTGCCGGAGGCATTCCGATTCTCGAAATAACCATGACCGTTCCCAACGCGATCTCGGTGATTCGACATGTGGTGCGGGAGCACGGGAGCGCTGCGCTGATCGGGGCAGGTACGGTTACGACGGGCGAGCAGGCCGAGCAGTGCATTCGAGCCGGCGCTGAGTTTCTGGTAAGTCCGGGGCTCTCGACCCATGTGCTCGCGGTGGCACAAGCCTGCGCTAAGTTGGCCATCCCCGGCGCGCTGACGCCAACCGAACTCATGCATGCCCAGGACAACGGCGCAAAGCTGATCAAGATTTTCCCTTGCGGCAACGTTGGGGGCCCAAAGTATCTGCAGTCTTTGAGAGGACCCTTTCCGCACGCGGCTCTGATTCCCACCGGCGGGGTGAATGCTTCGAACGCTGCCGACTACATTGCCGCTGGAGCATTTGCCTTGGGGGTGGGTGGCGATCTGGTGAATGCGGCTGCTCTGCGCGATGGGAATCTTACGAAGATCACGCAGGCGGCTCGCGAGTTGGTGGAAACAGTGCGTGCGGCGCGAGGGCTGGCCCTCGAAAAGGCCGGCTCGCCGCATTAGGATTTGGACATTTGTCAACGAGCTAGGGGACTGCGATGCACCTTGGTCGATTCACTATCTGGAGCTTAAGTCGAAGCAAGGCTAAGGAGCGGTTGAGCAGATCCGGCCTTGCGGTCGCTGTTCTTCTTATTGTCGTGCACGCTGCTGCCGCGGCCGCTCAATCGGCGGCTGGCGCGGAACCGCAGGCGGCGGCTACTGTTCACGTCGATGCTACTCCGGGTCACGCCATCAACTCATTCGATCCCGATAGCGCCCTTGGCAGCTCTATCGACGTTCTATCTCATGACGGGATCGACAAGGTTTATACCCCGCATATCATCCAGGAGTCTCTTTCGGCGGGCTGGGGACCGATCACTTATCGCAACAATTCCGAGCTGCGCATGGCCGCCTGGCATTGGACCGAGAACGGAACGTGGAGCGATCCCGCACACAAGAGTGGATACTTTACCGGCAGCACCGAGCTCGAGGAGCCGACCCGCTATATTCTTTCCTATGCGCTGCCGCACCGCGGTTTCTCGACCAGCGGTGACCGCCCGTTGCAGGGCCCCAATCTCAGCTATTGGAAGAGCAACCCGTATCTCACCAGCAAGTTCACGGGGGAGAGCGACGCGCTGCATCCGCAATGGGTGGTCGTTGATCTGCAGGCCGAGAAGCCTGTGAATGCGATTCGCATTGCATGGGCCAGTCCCTATGCGACGACCTATCAAGTAGAGTATTGGGTGGGAAAACGCGCCCTCGACTTCGATGAAGGCCCGCAGGGGGAGTGGAAGACTTTTTCCGCGGGGGCGGTGAAAAACGCGCAAGGCGGAACGGTCAACTTGAAACTCGCCGACGCACCCGTCAACACGCAGTACGTGCGCGTCCTCATGACGGAGTCTTCGAACACCTGCGATCTGCATGGATCGGACGATGTCCGAAACTGTGTGGGATATGCAATTCAGTCGATTCGCCTCGGGACCGTCGATTCCAGCGGCGCCTTTGCCGAGGTCGAGAAGAATATGGCGGATCGACCTACTACTTACTGCTCTTCGTCGATTGATCCGTGGCACTCGGCCGGCGACGTGAACGCGACAGGAGGCTACCAGCATAGTGGCTTTGATCTTTTCTTCACCAGCGGACTGACCAACAATCTTCCCGCGATGATTCCGGTGACCATGCTTTACGGCACGCCGGATGACGCAGCCGCGCAGATTGCCTACATTGAAAAGCGCGGCTACAGCATCGGATACGTCGAACTGGGCGAGGAACCCGACGGCAAGCACGCCATGCCGGAGGATTACGCGGCCTTGTACATTCAGTGGGCTGCGGCTATTCACAAAGTCGACCCCAAGCTCAAGCTGGGTGGGCCGATCTTTGAAGGGGTGAATGAAGACATTCGAGTCTGGCCCGACGCCCAGGGCCGGATTTCCTGGATGGGACGCTTTGTCGATTATCTAAAGGCGCATGGACGGATTTCCGACCTGGCGTTCGTATCGTTCGAGCACTACCCGTTCGAGGCATGCACGATCACCTGGAAAACTTTGTATACGGAACCTCAGTTGATGAAGCACATCTTGCAGGTGTGGAGGGATGACGGCGTTCCCAAAGAAGTGCCACTCATGGTTACCGAGAATCACATGGCCTCCCAGCTCACGGGACCGATGACCACCATCTTTGCCGCGCTGTGGCTCGCAGACAATGTCGGCTCTTTCTTTGAAGGCGGAGGCACCGCGTTTTATCACTCGCCGATTCAGCCGCAGGGCATTCAGAGGAGTTGTCTGGGCTGGGCCTCATGGTCAAATTTTGTTGCCGACGAAGGTGGCTCCGACGAGGGCCCAAATGAAGGCTATGTCATCAAGGGATACACCTCGCCCTACTTCGCCGCTCACATGATTAACCTGGAGTGGGTGCAGCACCATTCGGGCGTGCATCATATGTTCCCTTCTGCCACTGATCTCAAGAGCAACGATATCAAAGATGCCGAAGGCAATGTGCTGGTGACTTCATATGCGGTGCATCGCCCCGACGGAAACTGGTCTCTAATGCTGGTGAACCGGGACGAGAACAGCCCACACACCGTGCGCGTACAGTTCGAGGATTCCAAGAGCAAGCAGAGTGCGTCGTTTTCCGGGCCGGTCACGTTCGTGACTTTCGGGAGCGAGCAGTATGTGTGGATTAACGACGGGCCGAATAGTCACGCGGGCCCGGATCACGCGCCGGTTGCAACGATGGTGGCGGCGGGACCGCAGACTTCATTCTCTCTGCCGAAGGCTTCCATCACCGTTCTGCGGGGAAGAGTGACGGGACTCAAGGAGTAACGCCGCGTGCTTCGGAGGTTACGAATGTTGAAAATGGAAACGGTCGCCGACCGTTCAGGACGGGCGACTGCCTAAACTTCAGAAATCCCTCTTCAGTTCTCCAACATCACTGGCGAAGCGGCCAGCACTCCGGCGGCGAGTTCCAGGTCGTGCAAATCCTCGCGGCTGAAGTCCTGGGTGAAGCGCGGATCCAATCCCTTGCGCGAGATTTGAATCACACCCAACACGGTTAAATGCTGATCGAGAATCGGCACCGACATCAGTTTCTGAATGGGCGCGGGCGGCGCCGGTTCCTCGGCTTCAGCTCCAACCGGCTTGATCGTCTCGAAGATGCTGGCATGTTTTACTCGGGCAAAGTTGTTGAAGATTTCGGCTTTTTTGCTCAACGCGGTGTGGGCAGCGACGGCCTTGCTGGAGATCGGAATCGCCCCAGTGGTCCGCAGATGTTCCGGGAAAATGAACCTAAGCAAGCCGCCTTCCAATCGCAGGAGGGCGACTTCCGCATACTGCACTTTGAACACTTTCGCCAGCACCATGCTGATGTCTAACGGCGTGACGCCCTGGCCCAGCACAGATCCCAGAGGGAGCAGATTTTCGGGGAGAATGATTTCTTCAAGGGCCCCGTCTTCAGGCTGATGAGTCATAGGAAACTCGCAAAACTCCAAATTAGCAATCCGTCTAAGTCTCGCACTTTGAACACCAGACCGCGCATGTAATGACATCCTACAACCCCTTTGGTTTCAGCAAAGTAGCCAACGTCCATGACCTTCCGCGGCATCCCCATCGCAGCCACCCAGCCAGAAAGCCGCAAATAGAATGACAATTTTTGTCGATCGCGCCTTACTCCACCCGATCGCGTTTGCGGAGGTTTCTGTCCCAGGCAGAGGATTTCCCCCGAGCGAGCCTTCCCTTCCTGCCCCCCAAGTCATTACACTGCTTTCCTATGAGCCTTCCTGCGCAACCCAACCTCAAGCTGATTAATGCTGCGGACTACCGCGAAGCCTACGCCAACAGCGTGCAGATGCGGGTGAATGTCTGGGACTTCTTCATGGTTTTCGGCACTTTGCAGCAGCAGACCGAAACTCAAGTCGAGATTCGCAACTTTCAGGGCATCTACCTCAGCCCGCAACAGGCCAAGGCCTTGCTCGGGCTGCTGCAGCAGAATATCGCCGGCTACGAGAGCGCCTTCGGCGAGATCAAACTCGACCCGCGCCTGACTCCGACGGGGCCGGTGCACTAGGGAACGCTTCTCGAATCGGACTCGTAGCCCGGCCAGGAGGGAAATTCTGAGAGATTACCGGTCTGACCGGCGTAGTCCAGCGCAATGGTCAGGCGCTTATCCGGCCCTGGTGTTTGCGGTCATCTTTGTATTTATTTTTCTGCTGCACGCGCCTGAGTTGCAGTTGCCTTACTTCTGGGACGAGGCCGGCTACTATGTTCCGGCCGCGCGCGACCTCCTGCTCACCGGACGCCTCATTCCTCATACCACCGTTTCGAATGCGCACCCACCTCTGGTGATGGCCTGGCTGGCTCTCTGGTGGAAGCTGGTGGGCTATGCTCCGCTGGTGACGCGGACAGCCATGCTGGTGCTCGCTGCCTTCTCGCTTCTGGGGGTGTTTCGGCTGGCCGAACGCGTCGCCAATACAAGAGTAGCGATCGCGTCCACTCTCTGCACGACGCTGTATCCCGTCTTCTTCGCGCAAAGCTCTCTCGCGCAAGTGGATTTGGCGGCCGCGGGGCTTACCTTCTGGGCGCTATCGGCGTATGTGGAGCGGCAATTTGCCGCAACGGCGCTGTGGTTCACCATGGCGGCATTGACGAAGGAAACCGCGATTCTAGCTCCTCTGGCCCTTGCCGGATGGGAGGTTCTCGGCCTGCTTCTACCTAAGAGTTCTGTGCCAGAACTTTGGCTGAGTGATGCCGACCTTGAATCGAAAACAAGTCCTGTGCAGCGCATCGCCTCGCTGCTGATTCCGGTATTGCCGCTCAGCCTTTGGTATGCCTATCACTTTGCGCACACTGGTTACGTCTTCGGTAATCCGGAGTACGTCCGTTATAACGTGGCAGCAACTCTCAGCTTCACACGGTTTCTTCTCGCGCTGGCCATGAGGGTTTGGCAGATCAGCGGCTATCTCCATTTGTGGATCCTGACGGTGGCGATGCTGTTTGCAATGTGGACGCTGCCGCCGCATCGCGATTCCGCAGGCGAACGTCCACGGATCGGCATCCCACAGCAAATGATTTTCTACGTCGTCATCCTCACTTACACGGTGGCAATGGCGTTGATCGGCGGCGCGGTTCTGGCTCGTTATATGCTCTCCGCAGTACCGCTGGTCATCATTCTCTCCGTCTCGACGCTCTGGCGCAGGCTGCGTTTCTGGCGGGCGGCGGTCGCATGCGTTGCTCTAGCTTTCATTACGGCCTGGTTCTGGAATCCTCCCTATGGATTCTCCCCCGAGGACAATCTTGCTTACAGGGATTACGTTGTGCTGCATGAAGATGGTGAACGCTTCCTCGAAGCGCGTTATCCCATGGCGCGGGTGCTGACGTCGTGGCCCGCCACAGACGAAATAACACGCCCCTGGCTCGGTTACACTACGCGGCCGATGCGCGTGGTTCGCCTGGAGAACTTCTCCCTGGATGAAGTGCTTTCGGCGGCCGACTTCCGCTCAAATTACGAAGTCGCCCTGATCTTCTCCACGAAATACGAACCTGGACCCAGAGTGTGGGATCGCTGGCGGACCTGGACAGAGCTAAAGGCTCGCTTTTTTGGCTTTCACCATGACCTGCCGCCCGCCGCGGTGGCCCAGATTCTCGGCGGCCACATTGTATTTTCTGAACAACGCCCGGGGCAGTGGATCGCCGTGATTGAAATGGAGCGAGTGGAAGAAGCGTCTCGCTTTCCGCTCAGTTGGGGGTGGTCTCTTGGCGGGCGTGGTAGCCCTTGCGAGCCCGAACTTGCAAACGTTTGCCGTTCTTCTCGGCGATGACGGTGATCGTGCGATAGCTTCCGTTCGGCTGGAAATTGGCGGGTTTATAGGCGATGAAGTAGCGGCTGCGGATCAACTCGCGCAGCTTATCAAGAGACGACCCCAGAGTGTGTAAATCGCCAGGAAACATCGCCTCTCCTCCGGTGCGCTCAGCCAGAGCCTCTAACACCTTGTCGGCATCTGTCTTGTCGCCAGGGCCCTCTTTCGTGCTGACCGTGTAAATCGTGACGCCCGACCGTTCTGCAACCTGGATGCTCTGCTTCAGGCTGCTATGGCTGGAATTATCCTCGCCGTCGCTCAGGATCACCACGACTCTCGCCACCCGCTCGTCGTCGGGATACTCCCCGAGCTTCCTGCACGCGAATGTCACCGCGTCGAAGAGCGCGGTTCCGCCTCCGTTTGCGAGCTTGTTAATTCCGCTACCTAATGCGGCTGGATCCGAACTGAAATCCTGGGTCACGATGGGTTCAGTCGCAAAACCGGCTATGAACCCAAGGTCGGAAGGATTGCTCAGCACCTTCTGGACGAACTTAGTTGCGGCTGCCTTTTCGAAGGAGAACCGGTCGTGCACCGAACCGCTGACGTCTACCAGCAGCGCGAGCCGCAAGGGAAGTTTCGACTGCGGGGCAAATTGGACCACCTTTTCGGGAGGCTTATTGTCATCGCGAATTTGGATGTTGGACGCTTCCAGATCGTTCACCATATGCCCGTGGCTGCTGACAGAGAAAAACAGGGCCACATCGTCCACACTCTTGCGAATTGTCCAGACGCCCCCGATGCGGCTGCCCGAACTGCTGGGCACATTGGACGCCGCCCCGTTGGCGCCGGTTGAATTGGGCGAGACCGACTCAGCTAGGGTGCCGCACTTTTCGCAGGTTCCGGCATCGGATTCATTGCCCAACCCATTCAGCTGCGCTTTCAGTCGATCACTGTTAGCAAAAGTCTGTAACGGCTGCGAAACGGCCACGGTGGTTGCCGATCGCGCGTGGGCGACCTCGGCCAGAACTTCCTTGTTGTGGGTTAGAGCGGCCAGATTCTCGCGCGCGACCGGAGCGAGCGCATTGGTCGGGTCCTCGCCAAGAAAGAAGGTCAGTTCATGCTCCATTGTGTCGAAATCTTTGAGAGCCATGGCTGCGGCCGCAGCGACGTAGTGTACATTCGCCATCCCTTTGTGGTCGAGAGCATGCACTCGCTGGGCCGTTTGTAAGACTTGCTCATATTGCTGTGTGCCATTTTGCGCGTACGCCAGAACCGTCAGGACGCGGACATCTTTTGGAGTGAGGGCGGCGGCCTTCTCTAGCGCCGACTCCGCAGTGGGAAAATCGTTTAGCGATAAGGCCAGCTGGCCGAGATGCCGGAACGATCCGGGAAACTTGGCGTCCAGCCTGGCAGCCTCTTCGAATTCACTCTTGGCATGAGCCGGATCTTCCTGATCGACATAGGCAAGTCCGAGACCGATGTGCGCTGATACGAACTTGGGATAGTCCGCGATCGCTTTCTGCAGATGCCTCATTGCTTCTTTCGAATTTTGCGCTTTCAACAGCGTGCTGGCGCGGTTGAACTCCTCCACAGCATTATTCGGAGCCTCCAGGTCGAGCGCCGATATAACACCGGAATCGACCCGCTCCTTATCTTGTGCCTTTAGTCGCTCAATGTCCTTGACGTGCCGGACCTGCGTGTCGAGATAGATTTGTGCCATGTCGACTTGTGAGAACCCGGCATCAGGGCCCAAATTCATGCCCGTTATTATCTGTGCCGGGGAAAAACCATTTCCGCATAGCCAGAAAGCAACAACCCAGGCAAGCAGTCGCCCAGCACGGTAGGAGGATAGGCGTTGAGGCACAGACTGCACGAAACGACTCCTGCAATGGATGTGGGGGATCGTGCTTGCTAATTCTTGAATACGTTAAACAGAAACCTCGGTTGGCTTCTGCCGCCTTCGCTCCGGAACATCCCGGAGCGCTGGCGGCATTATATGTCAGGGCTGCAATAAATGACAGGAATGAGTTTTGATCACCAGCCACACCTCGCGGCCCTCGGTAAGCTCCAAGGCGTCCCGGGCCGCCAGGGTAAGGTGAACGTCCATCTCGACTCCACAATCGACGTGGGCGGAAATAATCATGTCGCGCCTCTCCAGGGAAACCAGCCGCCCAGCAAGCACGTTACGGGCGCTGAGTCCTACGGGCTCTACGATGGCCAGCAGAATATCGCCCGCCCGAATCCCTACACGGAGGTGTGCGCCTGGTTCCGTGCGAATCAGGGGCGTCTCCAGCAGGACGAAGCTTCCCTCGTGACTGCTCGGCAAAGGCCTAGTCGTTGTTCGATAAGTGATGATTCGGCAAGTCATGATCCGACACGTCATCGTGCCGCGATCTTCGTGTACCGATTCCACGGATGCGTCGAAGATGTTTTCAAAGCCCGCCAACTGCGCCACGGTTTCCCGCAGGGGAGCGCTCAGCACCTCGTGCGGCGTGCCCTGGGCGATGATGCGTCCTTCTTCCATTACCAGCACGCGTTCGCCCAGAGCAATTACTTCTTCCCGTGTGTGCGTAACATACAGAATCGGGATACCGTGCGCCTGATTCCAGCGCCGAAGGTCCTCGAGGATCTTCGACTTTGTGAAGGCGTCGAGAGCCGCCAGAGGTTCGTCGAGCAAAAGCACACACGGGTTCGTGACCAGAGCTCGTGCCAAAGCCACGCGCTGGCGTTCTCCCCCTGAGATTTCCGCTGGGCGCTGTTGGCGTACGTGGTTAATGCGGAACTCCTGCAGCATCGCCGCAGCCCGCTGCCGGCGCTCCAGAGGCGGGAGATGCGCCAGTCCATATTCGGTATTCTGCTCGACGGTCAGGTGCGGGAATAGTGCGAGATCCTGAAGGACATAGGCCACTCCGCGCTTGGCCACCGGAACGTCGACATGCGAGGCCACATCAAACCAGAGTCGCTCCCCCACGGCAATTCGTCCTGAATCCGGAGCAGCCAGACCGGCCACGCAGTCAAGCAGTGTTGTTTTACCTGATCCTGAGGGGCCGAACAGGATGGTGAATCCCGGCGCGGCACTGAACTCTACATCGAGAGAGAACCCGTGCTCCGCAGCAGGAAAGCTCTTGCGAAGGCGTGCACTCAGAATGGGGTTTGCGAGTTTGGGCTCGGCAGGCGTGGGCATCGATTATCGCTATTTGACTGGACCCATCATCCATGGTCTTTGACCTGGTCTTCCAGCAAGCGACGTTCTCCGGTTCAGGCCGTAGACCAGCGTCAGCACTGCGAAGCAGAAAATCAGCAGCAGCAACGCGGTGGCATTAGCTGCCGCGTAGTTGGAGGCCTGCACCTGATCGTAAATGTCGATGGAAACCGTACGCGTCACTCCGGGAATATTGCCTCCGATCATCAGCACTACTCCAAACTCTCCCATGGTGTGAGCAAACGCCAAAGCGACGCCTGTGACCAGTCCGGGCACAGAAAGCGGAACCACGACTCGAAAGAAAGTGCGTAACGGCGAGGCACCTAGCGTGGCCGACGCCGCCAGCAGTTTCTGGTCCACCGAAGAGAAAGAAGCTGCAAAGGGCTGCACCGCGAACGGCAGGCTGTAGAGGATCGAGCCGATCACCAGTCCCGTGAATGTGAAGGCTAAGGTGTGTCCGGTCAAAGACTGCCACCACCGTCCCAGAGGACTCCGCGAACCGAGGGCGACAAGCACATAAAAGCCGAGCACAGTCGGCGGCAGCACGATCGGCAAGGCGACCAGCGCTTCCACAAGGAATTTCCAGCGTCGGCGGGAAAAGGCGATCCAGGAAGCCAATGGCAGTCCGACCACAGTAAGGATGATTGACACCACCACAGCCAGTACTATCGTGAGCCGGAACGCCTGCCAATCGATGGACATTTTCGCTAGCCGGTCTCCTACCTCAGTTTAAATTTCAGGTCAGGCGAGCTGAATCCGTAGCGCCGCAGCAGCCCAGCCACTTCTTCGGTCTTGACAAAGCCCAAGAACGCCGCCGCGTCCTCCCGGTGAGGCGAGTGCGAAATCAGCACTACACCCTGATCCAACGGCGGATATGCCTCGGCCGGGACAATCCAGTATCTTCCTTTACCCTGCATCGCGGGCGCCATGGCATGCGCCAGGGCCACGAGCCCAGCCTGCGCATTGCCAGACTCCACAAATTGCGCTGCCTGCGCAACATTTTCTCCCAGCACCAGCCGGTCGCTGACCTTCTCAGACAAGCCATAATGCTTCAGCGCAGCCGCCGCCGCGCGCCCGTAAGGCGCATGCTGAGGATTCGCAACGGAAATCTTCTTCACCGACGGATCGAGCAGCACGTCCATGCCTTTGTGCTCGACATCGAGCGGCGAATCTTTGGGAACCCATAGCACCAACTGCCCCACCGCGTAACGATATAACGTTGCGCCGTCGGCCTGGCCAGCCCCAATCAACTGCCGGGGATAATCCATGTCGGCCGAGAAGAAAACATCAAAAGGCGCGCCGTTCTGAATCTGCTGGGTCAGCGCTCCAGACGCGCCGAAAGAAAGCTTCACCGCAACGGCCGTTCGCTTTTCATAGTTGGTGGCGACTTCCTGCAGCGCCGCGCTTAAGTCCGCCGCCGCCGCGACATTGATCTCGCGATCTGCAGATTCAGCTCCCCGGATCGAGACCCCAGAAGCCAACACCAGAAAAGCAATCAAGCTAAGGGAGATAAGACGCCTCATGGTTGGAAAACACCTCCAAGCATTCGCCATAGAAATAAATCCGGAACCGATGGAGATTGTACAGGCACGGAGATACATCCTGCGCGGGGCAGTCATTGCGTCTGACGGCCGCCTGCAGCCAACGACCCGCCCGTCCGATTCCCGGAATGGTCCTCAGCGCGACTTTGTGCGCTTTTTGGTTGACCCCTCCCCTTAGCCCTTCGATACTGGCCCTGTAGTTCAGCGTCTATGACTCTTCCCAGGCTTTGCCGCGCCGTTCGCCCTTCCTTGCTGGCACTCTCCTTGCTCTCCATCGCACACGCTCAGGGAAGCAAGAAAACCGCACCTGAAATGCCCACCGCCGACGCCGATGCCGATCACGTGCAAGAGCGCGCAGAATGGTTCCTGCGCGGCCGCGTGGTTCCAGGAAGGTCTTCTGCCGACCTGCGTCGCCAAGCCAATGAAGCAAAGATGAAGGCCCGCGCCGCCCGACTGGCGCGGGCTCGATCCGCTCTGTCAGACTCGCAGCCGCCACCATCATCCGGGGGATGGACGCCTCTTGGCCCGGTGCCGCTGGCTTCCGACGCAACGGGCGACGGATTTCAGAACTACAATCAGGTCTCGGGGCGGGCAACCGCGGTGGCGATTGATCCTGCAGACGGAACCGGCAACACGGTCTACATCGGCGGAGCACAGGGCGGGGTTTGGAAGTCCACGAATGCAGCCACTGCCATCGCCAACAATGTAACTTGGACGGCAGTCACCGACGACCAAGCAACACTTTCCATCGGCTCGATCGTAATTCAGCCGGGAAACACCGATCCCGCGCACAGCGTGGTTCTGGTTGGCACGGGCGAGGCTGACAATTCTGCCGATTCTTACTTTGGCCTCGGCATTCTGCGTTCCGCCGATGGCGGCAACTCCTGGGCCTTGATCTCGACCGCGAACAGCGGCACTTACTCGTTCAGCGGCCTTGGCGCCACCCGCATGGCTTTCAGCACCGCCACCGGGCAGACCGGCACCGTGGTCGCAGCCATGGCGGCAACGGCTGAAGGCGTAACCGATGGCGCGTTGACGAGCAATACGTATCGCGGACTCTACACTTCCACCGATGCCGGGCAGACCTGGACGTACAATGCTCTCTTCACTGGCGCGGGCGAGGCGACCTCGGCAACTTCGGTTGTGTACAACGCCTCGGCCAATTTGTTTTACGCGGCCGTGCGCTATCACGGCTTCTACTCTTCCCCGGACGGTCTGACCTGGACGCGCCTCCCCAACCAGCCCGGCACTGCGGGCTTGCTGAGCGCAACCGCCTGCCCGCAAAACTACGTCGCCAGCTGTCCGATCTATCGCGGTGAAATCACGGTCGTGCCCGGACGCAATGAGATGTACGTGTGGTTCGTCTCTCTGAATTCTTCCGGCGACCTGGTGGATCAGGGCATTTGGGAAAGCACAAACGGCGGCACTTCGTGGACCCAAATCAGCGACAGTGGAATCATCAATTGCGGTGATCCTGATGGTGGCTGTGGTGTACAGCAGGGATTCTACAACCTGGAACTGCTGGCGGTTCCCAATGGCGCTTCTGCCACCGACCTCTACGCCGGTGCGATCAACCTCTACAAGTGTTCCATCAGCACTGCGAACCCGACGTGTTCCGGCGTTCCGTTCATGAATCTCACTCACGTCTACGGCTGCGATCCCATCGGAGCGCTGGCGCATGTCCATCCTGACCAGCACGCGCTGGCGTACATGATCCCATCGTCCGGTGCCGATCTGATGTATTTCGCGAATGACGGCGGCATTTACCGCGCGCTGAATGGATTTACCGGGCTCAGCACTGGCTCATGTTCCGGCACAAATCAATTCGACGACCTCAATCAGAACCTGGGTTCGATGACGCAGTTCGTCAGTTTTTCCCAGCATGCAACCGATCCCAACACGCTTCTTGGAGGCACGCAGGATAACGGTTCCCCCGCAACCGCGACGGCCACGACGAGTTCGAGTTGGGGGAATGTGCTGGGCGGCGATGGCGGCTACAACGCCATCGATTCCAACACGAGCAACTGGTTTGCCTCGAACCCGGATACGGGGGGAGGCACGCTGAATATCCAGAAATGTCCAAACGGAACGAGTTGCGACGACAGCAGCTTCAGAGTGGTCGTCAGCAGCGGCGACGTCGGGGGGGACGACGGATCTTTCTACTTCCCCTACATTCTCGATCCGCAGTCCTCCACCTCGTTGCTGGTGGGAACCTGCCGGGTGTGGAGCGGACCGCGGTCCGGCGGCGCGTTTACGGTGTTGAGCCTGAATTTCGATACACTCGGCACCGGCACCTGCGCCGGTAACGAGATCAATACGGTTCGAGCCCTGGCCGCCGGAGGTCCCACGACCGCGATTGGCTCTCAGGTAATTTATGCCACGACTGATGGACTCGGCCCGAGCCAGTCTTCTGCGCCCATCGGCGGAAACGTCTGGGTCACCACGAACGCCACTGCAGTTTCAGGCACTGTTTCCAATTTCGCCAACGTCACACTGAATGGTCCCGGCGGCGCCAGCATCAATCCCCACCAGTTTCCGATCTCCAGCGTAGCCATCGACTCGTCAGACCCCACGGGCAACACGGCCTACGTCACCGTGATGGGTTTCACCGCCCCGTCGGGACAAGTCGGCACGGGTCACGTCTGGCAAACCACGAACGCCGGCACGAATTGGACCGATTTCACCGGGACCGGTTCGAACGCTCTTCCGGATTCTCCGGTGAACGCCGTTGTCGTTGACCCGACCACACACATTATTTATGTAGGCACAGACGTAGGCGTCTTTCAGAGCCCCACGTCCGCTCCCGCATGGACCGAACTTGGACCCATTTCCAGCAGCCAGCAAAATGGATTCCTGCCCAACGTGGCCGTCACTGCGCTCGCTCTTTTTAATTCCGGCGGCCAGAAGCTGTTGCGCGCTTCCACCTACGGTCGCGGCGTGTGGCAGTTCAATCTGATCGCCGCGCCAGATTTCCAGATCGCGGTTTCAAACACGCCGCTGACGGCCTTCAGCGGAACCACCCCCACATTCAACGGCACCGTAACGGCGGTGAACGGATACAACAGTTCGGTTACTTTGAGCTGCGCGGCAGGTTCAACAAGTCCGCCCAGCCCGTGCACGCCGCCTTCGAGTTTCACTCCCGGCTCAGCCGGCACCGCGTTCGCGCTTACGACAGGCGCCGCGATCGGCGACTACAACTTCAATCTGCAAGCGGTGGGCTCTGATCCCAATAACACGACTCACGTCGCTGCCCTCACCTTACATGTCGTCGATTTGGCCATGACCACACCATCGCCAACAACTGTGACCGAGCCCCGTGGCGCGACTTCCCCGCCCGTCAGCTTTCAAATCACGGCCCAGGGTTCATTCGATCAAAGCGTGACCCTCAGCTGCAGCTTCAGTCCCAGCATCTCGGGCGCATCTTGCGCATTTACTCCCGGCGCAGTGGTCAATCCAACACCAGCCTCACCTGCAAGCATGACCGCAACCGTGACCGTACCCGCAGGCACCGCGCCCGGCAGCTACGCAGTCACTTTGCAGGCCACAACCTCTGGAGCGCCCTCGCCCCTGACCACTTCGTTCACCATGACCGTCACCACCAACCCTGATTTCATTCTCAACGAGCCCAGCCCCTTTCCCAACGTGAAAGAAGGCAGTACCGGCACCAGCGGCCCGATCACAATCTCCTCCCAGGACGGTTTCAGCGGCTCAGTCAGCCTGAGCTGCCCAAACACCTTTGGAGCTAACAGTTGCAGCATCAGTCCCTCGTCGGTCAGCGTATTCCCGGCTACCGTCGAGCTCATCATCAACGGCACCAGTTTCTCCGCCGGCAGCTATCAGATTGCGGTACAAGGCGCCTCGGGTTCGGTTACGCACTCTCTCGCAGTGCCGTTCAATGTCGGTGCTTACCTGATTACAGGTCCGGCAACACTTTCTGCCCCGCCCGCCAGTCAAGTAACGGCCAGTCTTACCTTCGCTTCCACCAATTCCTACAGCGGCCAGGTCAATGCCACCTGCGACGCCACGCAGCTGACGGGAGCGCAATGCACGCTTAGTCCGACGAATCCGATCAAGATCAACGCCGCCGCTTCCGTGCCCGTAACCGCGACAATCAACAATCCGAATAACGCCGCCGCCGGCGTCTACAATATCCTCATCAACTCACAAGACACAACCGGTGCGCCCAGCTCCACATGGACAATCGCCCTAACGGTATTCCAGGATTTCACCCTCGGCTCACTCACCCCAGCGACCCAGACCATTACCCCGGGACAATCGGCCAGCTACAACTTCAGCGTGCTGCCGGTGGGCTCGTCATTCACCAATGGCGTGTCGTTGTCCTGTTCCGGCGAGCCCGTAATCTCGCTGTGCACCTTCACTCCGAGCCCCGTGACTCCTGGCAACGGCTCCGCTGCGGTCGTGATGAACATCACAACCACGTCCAACTCGGCCG
>Ga0206878_10226_pt1 | contig 22730 bp, 21 predicted proteins | sample Alteio_BWOrgCont_8_FD_152621 | JGI IMG/M metagenome (GOLD analysis project Ga0206878, IMG submission 152621) | Enriched cells from forest soil in Barre Woods Harvard Forest LTER site, Petersham, Massachusetts, United States -... | ecosystem: Environmental > Terrestrial > Soil > Temperate forest >... | reverse complement strand
TATTAATAGTTGCTCATTCATGAGGATGCTACCTGATAAATCCTTCCTTATTAGAAGGAAAGGCTATCATGGTTTTGGTGTTGTTGACAAGCTAATCTCTTCCTCATTCTTTTCTTCTGACTGTGGTAAATGTTTGCTTATTTCTTTTTCCAGGGCTAGTTTCATTTCTTTATTTTCACTATTGATTTTAATGCGCGCCAGGTCCTTGCCAGCTGTTATGGCGGCATACACCATGACTTCAGCCATATAAGTCATGTACGCTGCATCTGGTTTTTCTGTTAAAACAGCCGATACTTTTTCTTTGGAAACTGTTACATCACGGTCGCGTTGGTGGGGTCGACCTTTTAGATTGGATTGTATAATGTAGCCATTATTTTCATGATCAACCACTTGTAAATCCCACGCCTTATGGATCTCCGACAGCACGGACGTTTCCATTAAACGGTGTGAAAACTCCTCTTTATTTTTAGGAAAGTCCCTGGTTTTTTCGGTGGCTAGTGCTGGGATATTGGATAGAATTGTGTCGTATTGCTTTTTACTCACTTCACGGGTTGCGTTCCTGAGTGAGCCATTGGCGTTTCCCTTATCCAATGCGATAATAAGTTCCGGGTCATATCCCTGTTTATCTACGTTGAATTCTTGCATTTTTTTATGACTGTATGCGCAAACAAAGTCACCGCAAGAGTAACTATCGGTTTGATGTTTGCTGGCATCTATTTTAGGGTAGACTATATCTATTAATTTCAAGCCACATGCATCTAGGCATTTTAATGTAAATGCTTCGATTGTTTTAGCACTGTTCTGCCCAAAGGAGTCATATATTTCCAGAGAGTATGGTTCATCTGCTTCAATTGGCTTGGTTAAATATAAGCCTCTCCAGTGATCCGGGCCAATGGGAATAATAATGTGGGCTAGCTGGTTATTGGTTATGGCCGCTTTAATGCCGTCCTTAACCGCCTTGACTGATCCAGGGTCGTTTATATTTAATGGAGCCAGTACTTCGGTATTCCCGCAGGATTTTGGCATCACGCGAATCATATCTTGATCGTGCATCTCAACGGTTTTTTTTACATCTGTTAAATGAAGCGGGATTATGCCCAAATGGCTCTGTTGCGCATGGTGTCTTCTGGTTATTTCATCGTTTTTTATTATTTCGCTGTTTACTGTCGCATATATTGCGTTTGAATTTTGTTCTGTGTCGTCGGAGTTTTTTTCTACTTCCTCTAAAAGCGCCAAAATTACCGTGTCGCTTTGGTGGGACAAGTTACAATTATTCTTGGCGGCTAATGTGTTTATACGCTTTAGAAGGGGAATGTATTTCTGATTTAACGTTTCAACATCGCCTAAGGTTTCAATCCGTGTTTTCAGGGTGTTAAATTCCGGAGTCGTGTCTGGCTCAAAGGTTAGCGATGCTTCCATTTGGTTTATGGGTTTCCAATATTTCCCATATGTTTCATTGGGCATGCGGTGCTCCTTGTGTAGTGAAATAGGAATAGCCCCTAATGTATTTATAGTATATATAATGGATTATGCAAGAAGGATTGTAGGTTGTAGGGGCGAGCGGCCGCCACATCTTTTGCAGGGCACTGAACAGTCCCCTCTCCCCAACCCTCTCCCGCGTTTATCACCCTGGTTTTATAAGAGTTCATCTCGCGGGAGAGGGGGCAGTTCAGTGCCTTACAAAAGATGTGGGTAATGATGTGGCGGCCGCTCGCCCCTAGAGTTTAGTGCCAATCAGGATATGATCCAGGGGTGTGTTTCACGTGAAACATCCGTTATTTATTGCAAATATTGTCGCTTCATCATGATTAAAAGAGTTTCGCAAGTATGTGGGATCAATTGCAGTCAGGAAAAACTGGCCTTTTATCTGGCTTAGGCAGTCAATAAAGCGTTGTAAATGCATCGCATCAAGTTCTGCAGCGATATCATCAAACAAATATATGCATGGTTTAGGTATTAGCTGCGCTTGTGCAAGCTTCAATGCAATTAAAATTATTTTTTGCTGTCCACGTGATAGCGATTGTTTCGCCTTTAATGCGGCTGAATCAAATATAATATCGGCCTGATGTGCGCCGGAGTGGGTATATTGTGCATGAAGATCGCTATCAAATTGCTCATGAAGGATGGTGGCCAACTCTTTCCCCGCGGACTTTTTATCCCAGCCTTTATAATAATGAATATTGCACGGCGTATCGGTTAGCTGACTGAGTAGAATCTGAAAAGCTATCGACCAATCACGAAAATAGTCAGCGCGCATTGTATCCAGCTCGGTAGCCAATTCAACCAACATCTTATTCCATGGAATAAATTGTTGTTGACTAGCCCTTTGACGCAGCAGGGCATTGCGCTGTTTAATCACGCGTCGATAGTCTTTCCATAGTTCATGATACGATTGTTTCACGTGAAACAACCCCCAATCCAGCAAGCTGCGCCGAACCGATGGCCCTTCATCGATAATTTGAAAAATATCCTGATAAAAAGCTTGGCAAGGTAAAAAATGTGCTAGCTCACTGCTGCGCTGGCAGGGTCGTTGATTTAATTTAACCTGCGTTGGATTGGATAATGACTTTTGAATACTAACTGACTCCTCCATGTTCGTGCGTGCAAAAACAGTAAGAGAGGACTCTCCATGACGAACTAAAGATACAATTTCACGGGTGCAAAAAGAATGACCGGTGCCCAGCAGATAGATTGCTTCCAGAACTGATGTTTTTCCGCTGCCATTAGCACCATAAAACACATTGTAGCGCGGATGCAATAACAGGCTTGCAGTGGCAATATTTCGTACTTGGTGAATATTTAAGTGCGTTAAGCTCATATTTTCATGGGCATGATAATATATTGGTAGTTGTCGTCATTGACGGACTCAACAAGGATGCTGGTATCGGTATCTGACAATGATATACGCATGAAACCCTCCGCCACGTGATTTAGCACGTCAAGTAAGTAGCTGGCATTGATGCCAATGGTCAGCTCATTGCCTGTGATTTGTGCAGGCAGGGATTCAATGGCTTCCTCCTGCTCTTGATTGTTGGCAATTAAGGTGAGTTGATCAGTTTGAACATGCAACAAGACAGCGCGTGATTTTTCATTGGCAAGGATGATAATACGAGATAAAGCACGTTTTAACAAATCCCGATCAATCACCACCTGTTTATCCTGATCGCGCGGGATTGCCCGTATATAAGGAGGGAAGCGGGCCTCAATCAATTTTGATGAGAACGTATATTGTTCAGTGACCAGTTTAAAATGATTCTTCCCGGCAGAAATAGCAACTTGCTCGTCTGTGATGTTATTGAGCAACCGCAATATTTCCTGAACACATTTTCTGGGCAACAACAAGCGATGATGTTGATTGCTTACCTGTGAGGGAAGTCGACAAATAGCCATGCGGTGTCCATCTGTGGCGACGAACGTAATCGATTGAGCATCAATTTCTACCAGAAGGCCATTTAAATAGGCTCGCACGTCCTGCTGAGACATGGCAAAATGTGTGGATTGTAACAAATGAATCAAAGACAACCTGCAGATAGGAAACTCCACCTCATTCACTTCATCAGCACTACTAGGGTAGTCATCAGCGGGTAATGTCGCCAGTTTAAATTGACTCCGCCCCTCTTTGATGGACACCACACCAGCTTTAAATGAAATGGTCGGGTTGGCATCGTCTTCAAGAGAACGGATGATATCGATCATTTTCTTTACTGGAATCGTAATTAAGCCAGTATGATTTTGAGTGATACAGGGAACACGGCAAGTAATTTCAATTTCAAGGTCAGTTGCAGTTAACAGAAGGTGATTATCAACCAGCTTCAGTAGAATATTTGATAAAATAGTCAGAGATTGTTTTTTATCAACAGCACCGGCAACAGTCAACAGGGGTGTTAATAATTGTTGTTTACTGATCGATAACTCAAACATGGGTCAACCTTAAAATTTATGACGATAACGTACGCATTAGATTTTTATAATCTTCCGCAAAATCAGTGCCTTCCAAAATCAGTTCCTTGACCTTCCTGCAGGCATGGATCACGGTTGTGTGATCGCGGCCACCAAAGTGGTCACCAATTTCGGGCAAACTATGATTGGTTAATTCTTTTGATAAAGCCATTGCCATTTGACGCGGTCTTGCAATAGAGCGGCTACGTCGTTTTGATAATAAATCGGCCACTTTAACTTTGTAATATTCAGCTACAGTTTTCTGAATATTTTCAATGGTAACCAGCCGGTCTTGTAGCGCGAGAAGATCCCGCAACGCTTCATTCACAAAATCAATTGTGATGGGCTTGCCGGTGAAATGTGCATTGGCAATCACGCGGCGTAAAGCACCTTCCAGTTCACGCACATTTGAGCGGATACGCTTTGCAATGAAAAATGCGACTTCATAAGGCAGGTCAACATTGGACAGCTCGGCTTTGCTAATTAAAATCGCAACACGGGTTTCCAGCTCAGGTGGCTCTACCGCAACAGTTAATCCCCAACCAAAACGCGATTTAAGCCGCTCTTCTACGCCTTCGATTTCCTTGGGGTAACGATCACTGGTTAAAATAATTTGCTGTTGGCCTTCAAGTAACGCATTGAATGTATGAAAGAATTCTTCCTGAGAGCGATCTTTCCCGGCAAAAAATTGAATATCATCGATGAGCAAAGCATTCAACGAGCGATAAAAGCGTTTGAATTCATTAATGGAATTGGTTTGCAGCGCTTTAACCATATCGGCTACAAAACGCTCGGAATGCAGATATAAAACCTTGGCTTCCGGGTTGTTTTTCAAAATAGAATTGCCAACAGCATGCATCAAATGGGTTTTTCCCAAACCCACGCCACCATAAATAAACACCGGGTTGTACGCATCGCCCGGCCTCTCTCCCACTTGCATGCAAGCAGCCTTGGCCAATTGGTTGGAGTTCCCTTCTACAAACGAATCAAATACAAATTTTTTGTTCAGGTAACTGTTTTTATAATGGTCAGCCGTTTTTTTAGGCGATGTTTTTATATATGGAGCAGCGAGCGCAACATCCGCCGACGGATTACTGGCGACAACAGGCTGAGCAGCTTTGCTACCAATTTCAACGCTCACCACCTTGATTTCACCCGCACCAAGTTGGTTAACCAATTCTAGAATACGTGAATAGAAATTTTTCTTGACCCAATCCACGACAAATCGATTCGGCGCAAGCAAAACCAACGTGGTATCCACGGTCTCAGATTGCAAGGGCCGTAACCAGGTATTGAATTGCTGAGCGGGATACTCTTCTTGCAAAAGCCCCAAACACTTCTGCCAGACAGTTGCAGACACAGATAACTCCTCAAAATTACACCGGGGGAGAATTTCCCCCTACTTGTTTTTAGGCAAAAAACCGAGCCTTGCTAATCCGTAGCAAATCATTATACCCAAACAAGTCCATGTTGCGTAGACTTAATCTAATTTTTAGGTAAATTTGCCAAGCTCTTACCTTTTGTGGAAAAATCAGGGTATTCATGAATTATATAAGTAGTATCCAACATGGTTATTGATCGCGCCGGCTACCGGTTGAATGTGGGTATCGTATTAACCAACGAATCCGGTCGAGTATTTTGGGGAAAACGCCAGGGACACGATGCCTGGCAATTTCCTCAAGGGGGACTTGCGGCTGGGGAAACAGCGCTTGAAGCCATGTTTCGCGAGTTGAATGAAGAGGTGGGTCTTGACCGCGGTGATGTGGAGGTATTGGGTGTCACCAAGCGATGGCTTAAATATCGATTGCCCAAACAATATTTGCGGCACGGTACACAGCCCCTGGTTATTGGTCAGAAACAAAAATGGTATTTATTAAAATTAGTGACTAGTGAACAAAAAATTCGACTGGATTTGTATGACTCTCCGGAATTCGATAGCTGGCGCTGGATAGATTACCAGGAGCCGCAGGAACAGGTCATTTTTTTCAAAAAACAAGTCTATGTACAGGCATTAAAAGAGCTAGAGCATTATCTTAAACGACGGCGCCTCCCCTTCGGTGTGAGACGTAAACGGGGTAACCATGGTCACTAAATGTTAAAAGTATTAAAACGGATCGTTCAGGAAGTCACGACAGCAGGTCACCTGAAAGCCGCGCTCGATATTTTAGTGCACCGCGTGCGCGAAGCGGTTAATGCGGATGCTGTTTCAGTATATCTAATTGATAACAAGCACTCTGAGTATGTACTGATTGCTACAGACGGTCTGAATAAACAGGCCGAAGGCCAAGTGCGCATCAGTATGGATACTAGTTTGATTGGGCTTGTTGGTCGACGTGAAGAACCGTTTAATATTGATAATGCCTTGATGCATCCCGAAGCTTACCAAAACCCATTGCTGGGTGAAGACCATTTAAATGGTTTTTTGGGGATCCCCATCATCCAACACCGCAAGTTGTATGGTGTTTTAACCGCGCAGCAGGCGGAGAATCGTTGTTTTGATGACGAGGGAGAGGCCTTTTTAATCACCCTTGCGGCACAATTGGGCGGCATTATCGCCCATGCCGAGGCGACGGGTGAGCTGGCACAATTAACCCAGCCAAAGTCCGAAGGTGCCAGCAAACCTGACACAATACAAATTGCGCTCACAGGGATTGGCAGCGCGCCAGGGGTTGCCATTGGTAGTGCCGTGGTGGTTTATCCCCCTGCAGATATTGAAGCGGTTCCTCGTCAGACGGTTGATGATATAGATAATGAAATTGCCATCTTTTATGATGCACTACAGACGGCACGAGACAACATGCATCGTCTGGGTCGCCGTATGAAAGCGTGCGTTTCAGAAGATGAGCATGCCTTGTTTGATGTGTATTTGCATATACTGGATAAAGACAGCCTAGGCGCTGAAGTCGTGCAGGAGATCCGTCTGGAGAGTCTGAGCGCTCAGTCAGCCCTTGCTTCTGTCATTAAAAAACATGTGTACCAGTTTGAAAATATGAAAGACGACTATTTGCGCGAGCGCGCCAGCGACTTTCGCGACATTGGTCGACGCGTTTTGGCCCAATTACAATCCACTCAGCATGACGAAATTATTTATCCGCGTCGCACCATTTTAATCGGCGATGAAATCACCGCAGCAGCCTTAGCTGAAGTACCCGAAGGTCAACTGGTTGGTGTGGTCTCTGCAAAGGGTTCCAGCAATTCGCACGTTGCCATTTTAGCTCGAGGTATGGGCGTGCCTACGGTGATGGGTGTACGTGGATTGAATATCGACGAGCTGTCACGTCGCGCCATGATTGTGGATGGACATTATGGGCATGTATTTGTTTCACCTTCAAAAGCGTTGCTGGCAGAATACAAACAATTGGTGCAGGAAGAAGATGAACTAAACCAAAGCCTGATTAGCTTGCGCGACAAGCCTGCAGAAACCACTGACAACTACCGTATCTCGCTCCAGGTTAACACCGGTCTGGCCATGGATTCTGGCTTGTCGATGAGTGTGGGAGCAGAGGGCGTCGGCCTCTATCGCTCTGAGGTGCCTTTCATGAGCCGTGACAGGTTCCCGTCAGAAGACGAGCAATACATCATTTATCGGCAAACGCTCAAGGCGTTTGCTCCGCGCTCAGTGACCATGCGTACCTTGGATATTGGGGGCGATAAAGTATTGTCATACTTTCCAGTAGAAGAGGATAATCCATACTTGGGCTGGCGGGGAATCAGGGTTACACTCGACCACCCAGACGTCTTTTTATTGCAAGTACGTGCCATGATGCGCGCCAATGAAGGGTTAAATAACCTGAGTATCATGTTGCCCATGATAACCACCCTGAGTGAAGTGGATGAAGCCATTTATTTGATTAATCAGGCTTATGCCGAATTGCTGGAAGAGGGCTGTCAGATTGTCAAACCAGAACTGGGCGTGATGATTGAAGTACCAGCAGCCGTATATCAAGCGAGGGAACTGGCCAAGCGCGTGAATTTTCTATCCGTAGGCAGCAATGATTTGACTCAATATCTGTTGGCAGTTGACCGCAATAACGGGCGTGTTGCATCGTTGTATGATTCGTTACATCCGTCTATGATTCGTACCTTAATCAAAGTGGTTGAGGGCGGGCACGCGGCGGGTGTTAAAGTGAGCATTTGTGGGGAAATGGCCAACGATCCACTGGCGGTTATTTTACTGCTGGCAATGGGATTTGATACACTCAGCATGAACTCATCGGGGCTACCTCGAGTCAAATGGGTCATTCGCAATTTTTCAATGGCCATTGCCCGTAAAATTCTGGCTGAAGTTCTGGAGATGGAGCATCCGACTGAAATTCGCCTGCATTTGCAAGCAGCGCTTGAAAATCAAGGTTTGGGTATATTAGTCAGAGCAAAAAAATCGTAACGGTTTTCCTTCTCCCTCTGGGAGAAGGTGCCCGATAGGGCGGATGAGGGAGGAGCTAAACCGGCATTGCAAACGTTGTTTCAAGGCAAGTTGCCAACGGCATGTATTAAATATGTTACGATTTTGGAATAATGAGATTCTAATCAACCCTCATCCGCCCTATCGGGCACCTTCTCCCAAAGGGAGAAGGAAAACCCTGACCGGAGACCTCATGTTAATTTTCCCAGATATCAATCCAATAGCCTTCTCCCTCGGCCCAATCAAGGTGCACTGGTATGGCATCATGTACTTATTGGCCTTCACCGGTGCCTGGTTTCTTGCACACTGGCGCGTGAAACATTATCGACTGGATTGGACCTCGGAACAAATTGGCGATCTGATTTTCTACGCAGCGATGGGTGTTATTCTGGGCGGCAGGGTGGGTTATATGCTGTTTTACAACACACAACAACTCATCAGCCAGCCTTTGAGCCTTTTGAAAATATGGCAAGGTGGCATGTCTTTTCATGGCGGTCTTCTCGGGGTCATGGTTGCGGCGATTTTATTTGCACGCAAAATAAAAAAACCATTTTGGCAAGTCACTGATTTTGTCGTGCCGCTGGTACCACTAGGACTTGCATTTGGACGCTTGGGTAATTTTATCAATGGCGAACTATGGGGACGCACAACCGATGTCCCTTGGGGGATGGTTTTTCCGCAAGTAGATAACCAGCCTCGTCATCCATCTCAGTTGTATGAATTTGGTTTGGAAGGGATTGTTCTATTTATTTTCGTCTGGTGGTATGCCGCGCGTCCACGGCCTGCTGGTTGTGTAACCGGTATTTTTTTAATAGGTTACGCCCTGTGTCGCCTGATTGTTGAATGTTTTCGAGAACCGGATCCACAGCTCGGATATTTGGCTTGCAATGTCATGACAATGGGGCAGTTATTATCCATTCCCATGTTATTCGCAGGATTGTTTTTGTGGTGGAGGAGGTGACTACTCCGAGCGTCAACAGCCCCTAGTGTCATTTGAACGTGTTGTTGAGGTGGAACTCAATTAGGTGGTGTTTTATATTGAACACTGTGGATCAATAAAGTATACTTGTCTTTTTAAATATTAAAGTTTATTTATGCCTTATACTTATGCAACAGAAGACAACGACAACGATTCGGATTATGAAAGTGATGGGGGAACCCATTACCGTGCTCGATCAGTTGGACAATATAAACTTGAAATAAAACCTGACGAAGGCTCATACAAGTTTGGTGTGATTTACCTGTCTACTTTTGACAACACGCTATCTTATTCGCTAAGAGAGCCGAAGACAGTTTTCAGGGGCAATCTGGATTTAAACCGTCTTAGCCCGGATGTCGCTTCTTTACAAAAATCAATGACGGATCGCGGCCTAATTCCTGCATTACAACCTTATACTTCTCAACTAATAGCGATCATCGTACAAAATAAACATGCTCGAAACGGATATATTGGACACGGCACCTATTCATTCGTGCGGCTGTTTGAATCCGAGGATCGTGCAAAAGTAAAGGTCGTTTTAGAAGTGGCTAATACAGACAATCAGACCAAAAATTGGAAGGAATATGCTAGTGAAGCTCGAGTCAAACAATGCTTTTTTAATGCCCTGTACCCCAGTGATAAAACACATTTAGATCTACGCGACGACTCAAAAAAATATCGACTTGTTCTGCCCAAAAAGCCTGGTGTTTTATATTTTCAGTTGTCAATACACAATGTTAAACAACAAATAATGCTTTGTATCTCAACAATTAATGCTTTAGAAGCCTGTCATGCAGCAGGATATGTCGTGGTTGATTTAAAGGATGACAATATTCTGTATGTCTCTCCTCTTCAGAATAACGATGTGGGTACCAGTTACCTCATTGATGGAGGGATGTCCATCAAGACAGGAGACGTTATCAGCTCTGCGTTTCAAAATATTGAGGCTAGCTTAATCGCAGGCAAAAGAACACATTATGATCAAATCGCCCCAGAATGCTGGACCGGATTGAATCTTCCGGGTTGCCGGGCGCATACCAGTATGGATGTTTATTCAATGGGCTCGCTATTGAAATACACATTAAAAAGACCATGTAGCGAATTAGTACCGCTGTTAAATGACTGTATAATGACTGATCCTGCACAACGACCCACGTTAGGAAGCTTAAAAATCAGGCTTGAGGCAATGCTTAGTTCTCTCCATGACGATGTCTTTGAATTGAAGCAAGTAATGCTGTGACGTAGGTTGTGGCCTTGACCCAACAGGTATGGCTCGCCTCCCTGAGTGTGTTGGGCCAAGGCCGCAACCTACAGCAGGACAGAATCAGAGAATCGTTGTACTAGACAATAATTAAAACACTTAAGATTGTACCCGCGCGCAGTATAGGTATACACTTGACAGAATTAAGTAAAATATATTGGTGAACCGTGAGCAAAAAAAAAATAAAGGATCCGTTTTATAAAAGAGAAAGCGAAAAATACGCCGAACCCATCCCCAGCCGTGAACTGATTATGGAGCAGCTCAAAGAATTTGGCCGCCCTATCTCACGCGATCAGTTAATTGATAAATTAGGTATTGAAGAAGAAAGCAAACAGGAAGCGCTGGGTTTTCGTCTACGCGCTATGTTACGCGACGGTCAATTGATGCAGGACAGACGTGGACGTTTTTGTCTGCTAGAGCGCATTAATTTGCGACGTGGCACGATACAGGGTCATCCGGATGGTTTCGGTTTTTTTATTCCTGATGATGCGGGCGACGACATGGTCATCTCCGCCAAGGAAATGCGAACCGTCATGCATGGTGATGTTGTTCTCGCATATCAAGCAGGCCTTGACCGCCGTGGTCGTCCTGAAGGCAAAATTCATGAAGTGGTTGAGCATGCAAATGCCAGTGTCGTGGGCAGATTTTTTTCCGAGCATGGTGTTAGTTTTGTCGTGCCGGATAGCAAGCGCCTCACTCAGGATATTTCCATTTCACCTGAGTCAACGCTTAACGCCAAAAATGGACAAATTGTACTGGTTGAACTATTGGCTTTTCCCAACAAACGCACACAGGCGATTGGTAATGTGATTCACATTCTGGGTGAGCACATGGCACCGGGAATGGAAATTGAAGTGTCTATTCTTGCCCATGGTTTGCCAGCTAAATGGCCGGATGACATCGCGGCCGCTGTAGCCAAAATTCCACAGCGTGTTGATCCAGAGCAATTGGCGGGTCGTACTGATTTGCGCGACTTGCCCTTTGTCACCATTGATGGTGAAGATGCCAGAGATTTTGATGATGCGGTATATTGTTATCCAAAAGACAATGGCGGATATCAACTCTACGTTGCCATCGCTGATGTGAGTCATTACGTACCCATGGGTTCCGCATTGGATAGCGAAGCGGCACGCCGCGGAAATTCTGTTTATTTCCCAGGCAAAGTTGTGCCGATGTTACCTGAGGCGTTGTCGAATGGCATTTGCTCGTTAAATCCGCATCTTGATCGGTTGTGTATGGTTGCTGAAATGGCGATCAGTCCAGAAGGAAAAATTACTCGCTCGCGATTTTACCGTGCAGTCATCCACTCACAGGCACGCTTGACGTATACTCAGGTGAGTGATTGGCTCATTGCAGGCCAAGCCGATGCGACACATGAAAAACTATTCCCGATGTTACAGTCATTACACGATCTATATGCCATTTTGCTCAAAACACGTAAAAATCGTGGCGCAATGGATTTTGATACCACTGAAACACGCATTGAATTTGATGAAAATAGAAAAATCCAGCGTATTGTGCCCGTGATTCGTAATGATGCGCATCGTTTGATTGAAGAATGCATGTTGGTGGCCAACGTGGCAACAGCCCGCTTTTTGGAAAAAGCAAAAATCCCCACACTCTATCGTGTTCACCCGACGCCAGAAGAAGATAAAGTGATTGCGTTAAGGCAGTTTTTGGGGGAACTGGGTTTGCAACTGGGCGGTGGAAAAAAACCAACACCCAAAGATTTCCAGCGTACGCTGGCATCCATTGGTGATCGGCCAGAAAAACATCTAATCGAAACGGTGATGTTACGCTCATTAAAACAGGCGCAATATATTGAAGCCAATGATGGTCATTTTGGCTTAGCTTATTCCGCCTATACGCATTTCACATCGCCCATACGCCGTTATCCGGATCTGCTTATTCACCGTGCAGTGGGTCATTTGATTGATAATCAGCCACCTGAAAAATTCGCATACAGCGAAGAAGAGATGGGTCGCCAAGGCAAGCATTGCTCCTCAACTGAACGACGAGCGGATGAAGCCACCCGTGAGGTAGTTTCCTGGTTGAAATGTGAATACATGCAGGACAAATTGGGTCAGGTGTTTAGCGGCAAAATTTCTGCGGTCACCGGGTTCGGCATTTTTGTAGAACTAAACGACATTTATGTAGAAGGTTTGGTGCATGTCACCTCGTTGAAAAATGATTATTACACCTTTGATGCCGTCAAGCATCGTCTAGTCGGCGAGCGAGGTGGTACTGTTTATCGCCTTGGTGATAAAATGACAGTATTGGTCGCCCGAGTTGATTTGGATGAGCGAAAAATTGACTTTGAACTTGCTGAAGAAGGTGATCTGAGTGTCTGATCAATATGTTTATGGTGTACATGCAGTAGCAGCTTTACTCGCCAACCGTCATCGTGTCACCAAAGTTTTGTATCTCACACAAGACCGAGTCGACAAACGAGTACAGGAATTATTGGCTTTGGCAGAACAGGCTCATATTCCTGTCGAGCGCCTTGCCGCACACAAAATGGATCAACGCTTTTCCGAGTTTACACATCAAGGCGTTGTAGCTGTCGCGGGCAATTTGCCTGAATACGGAGAAACCGATCTCTGTCTTTTATTAGAATCAAGCAAAAAGCCCGCCCTGATACTCATTTTGGACGGTGTGACCGATCCCCATAATTTAGGCGCATGTTTACGCAGCGCCGATGCTGCAGGCGTTGATTTTGTTATTATCCCAAAAGATAAAAATGCCAGCATTACACCCGTAGTGAGTAAAGTCGCCTGCGGTGCCGCAGAAAGCATGCCCCTGGTCCGTGTGACCAACCTTGCCAGAGCAATGGAAGTGATCAAACAGGAAGGCGTGTGGATTTACGGTGCAACAGGAGAAGCAGACGAATTAATCTATAGTCTGGATTGTAAAACATCCATTGCCATTGTACTGGGCGCTGAAGGAACGGGCATGCGACGCTTAACACGCGATCAATGCGACGGCGTGTTCGCATTACCCATGCTCGGTACAGTAACTAGCCTGAACGTATCAGTTGCCACCGGGGTTTGTTTGTATGAAGTGGTACGTCAGCGGCGCTAGTGTCTCGTCTACGCTTAATAATATGACCTGATCATTGTAATGCATTACATGAATAGCGTATAATTAATGTAATGAATTACACGAAAAGAAATGAATATGCTTGAACAACTTTACCAAATTAGCAGAATTTATTTACAAGCCAATAATTTTCCTTATCATCGCTCTTCTTTTCAGGGCGCTAATTTTTTATCTCATCGTCTTTCTATCTTGGCCGGACCGCGCGGTGTAGGGAAAACCACCCTTATTATTCAGAAACTGTTAAATGCAGTCGACAATCATTTTTTAAGTCCTAAGATTCTATATGTCCCTAGCGATCATCTCTTAATTACCAATACCTCTTTATATGAAATTGCAGAACAATTTGTGCAATATGGTGGACAATGGATAGCTTTTGATGAAATTCATAAATATAAAAATTGGTCTCAGGAATTAAAAAGTATTTATGAAACATTTCCAAATTTAAACCTCTTTGTTTCTGGCAGCTCTTTAATTGAGCTGCATAAAGGGTCCCATGATCTGACTAGACGAAGTATCGTGTATCACCTTGATGGTCTTTCTTTTCGAGAATATCTAGGTTTAAGATATGACCTTCAATTTGAAAAGGTTGTATTGGACGATTTATTACAACAGCACGAAACATTGAGTTATGAGATTATCCAATCTCTTGCACAATCGATGCTCAAAATATTGCCGTTGTTTAAGGACTATTTAACCTATGGCTATTACCCCTATTTCTTAGAGCTGAAAGATCCCGAAACGTATCATTTAACATTAGAACAGAATATTATCGCCACGATTGAAACCGATATTCCAGCCGTGTATCCGACCTTGACAGGACAAAGCTTGCGTAAAATCAAACAAATTTTGACTTTTTTAAGTACGAATGTGCCGTTTAAACCCAATTATAAACAATTGCAAACCGCCGCAGATATCACGGACCTACGCACACTTAAAACATATTTAAAGTATTTAGAAGACGCTCATTTAATTCGACAAGTTGGGGCCGCGGGTAGCAAATTTCAAGCCATCGAACATGCAGAGAAACTATATTTACATAATCCTAACCAATATTATGCCTTATCTAATACACCCAACATCGGCACCATTAGGGAGTTATTCTTTCTTTGCTCAGTAAACCAGAAAAATAAGTTAACGATTCCAAAAACAGGTGATTTTTTAGTTAATAAGACGATATTATTTGAAATTGGCGGGCGAAAAAAGGATTATTCCCAAATAAAAACTCACCCCGCTGCTTATCTTGCTTGTGATGATCTGGAAATGGGAATAGGTCATCGTATTCCTCTATGGTTGTTGGGCTTTTTAAATTAGGTGATAATCGTTTGCTGTACTGCTCCCCCTCTAAACCACATTAACAAGATCCGAGTAAATCTGTAGCGTTTGATCAGCCGTCAAAAAACGAAGCGGCTGACTGACTGCTTGAGCAATCAAAATTCTATCAAAAGGATCACGATGATGATGAGGTAAGGTTAAAACAGAAGCTGCGTGTTTAGCAGAAACGGGTAATTCAATAAACCCTTCAGATGCAATCGAGCTTACCAGCAACTCAATATTAACATTCAATTTTCCAAGCTGTACTTTAATGGCGGCTTCCCAAATAGAGGCGCTGCTCACATAAATGTCATCCGCATCACCAATTAATAATCGTGCTTTTTTTGACAAATGAACATCATCGTTTAGCCACCAAATAAAAATACGAGTATCTAGTAAGACGTGCATTATTTGCCTTCAAAAAAGATTAACATGTCATCAGGCAATGGTGCATCAAAATCATCCGCTATGGTGATTTTACCCTTTAGAGCACCGGGAGTACGTAGTGGTTTAACAACCTCAAGCGGTACCAATTTAAGGACAGGGACACCTGCTTTTGCAATAATCACTTCACCACCTTTCATGGCTTGTTCAACGAGTTGTGAAAAGTGCGTTTTAGCTTGATGAATATTCATTACCGTCATAACCACCTCACGCCATCATATTAGTCTATATTAGTCCACTTGGTGAAAAAATTCAAGCAAAAGCATCATCCAGTATAAATTTTAATCAATATGTAAACCCGAAAAATAATAATGGAATCACATTTTGACTGGCTGCCAAAATATCATCTTTCACCAAAAAAGAAGGGATTGTTAAATGAGCAATTTGTTTTGCTGTTTTATTTTTGCCCCCTATTTCAAAGACAACCTCTTTTGTTCGATAATCAGCCTGTTTTGAGTAATAGACGGCCTGATTGGAATCACGTAATGTTTGAATAAAATATAGCTCCCGCAAGGTTCCTTGAGACAATGGCTCGCCAACGAATTGCTGTAATGTGTACAATAAAGTTGTATTATGCAAAAATATTTTTTGAGGTTTCCGTAAATATTGATTGCCTCCTTCAAAAGGGTAAATCATTTCAATTAAACCCACACTGTGTAATATGGTTAAATAATGTGAAATGGTTTGATCGGAAACATTCATGTTTTTTGCAATATTATGGGTATTTACCTCACCCGGTGGAATCGATGCAAGAAAACTTAAAATTTTCTTGAATAAATGAAGATTATGCGTTTTTAAATCAAAATAGTTTGGGATATCTTCAAAAATTATTTTATCAATAATTCGCACGACACGTTCATAATAGGTATGAGGATCTTCAAAAATAAAAGGGTAATAGCCGGTAGCTAAATATTGCTTAACAGCCGTTCACATGTTTCTTGCAGAAAGGATTCCAATTTAAGTGTACTCCAAAAAAAACGCCATATATTTTAAGTGTACTTAGAATTCGTTGTTGGATCAATGGGGGTAGTTCTTATAAAAAATACTCATGTCCTTCTGTCCGTGCGTGTGGTTTAGGGACATTATGTTTTCGGATTAAGATTCGGCATCAACTTGGATATTGTAAAATCCTTACATCTATACTAGTATTAATGTAATACTAGTATAGATTCAAGGAGTACAACCATGCTTATTTCTACATTGACTTCAAAGGGTCAAGCGACTATTCCTGCTGAAGTTAGAAAAAATCTGGGATTGCATGCTGGCGACAAAATAACATTTGAAATAACTGATCACAAAGTGACCATTCGAAAAGCGCAACCTTTTGATTTTCAATATCATCATGCTTTAGCCAGTACATTATCGGAGTGGGATTCTCCCGAAGACAATGAGGCATATCATGATCTATGAACCGTTTTCTATTGTAGTCGTTCCATTTCCATTCACAGACACAAGTCAAACAAAAAAACGACCAGCTATTGTATTAAGCACGAAAAACCATCAAGAACAAACTGAGCATATTACATTGCTAATGATTACCAGTGCAAAACATAGCGCTTGGACCACTGATTATCCTATTAAAAATTTAGCAGAAACAGGCTTGTCAGTACCGTCTATTATTCGGCAAAAGATTTTTACCTTAGATCAACGATTAATCTTAAGCAAAATAGGCTGCCTATCTCGAAATGATCGTATCGCAGTACTGACTTTGTTGAAGAAACATCTACAGCTTTTATCTGAAGAGTAAGGAATTGACCCATGGGCTCGGTCAAATACGCCGAGTGTTATCGCTCAATTTGATCCATGATATTCTTCAAAGCAAAGTTTTCGCCAACTACTTTGGTTGCCCTCTTAAAAACAGAAAATACATGGTCTTCCATATTTTTAACGGGATTATTTGCAACGATTAGTTTTGTTAACTCAATGGCGATCATCATTTGATTGTTACTGGCTTCAAGCATACTACCCATTACTTCGAGCATCGTTTCCTGATCGTAAGATTCGTCGTATGCCATATGACTAAAATCAAAAACATCGTCCAGTTCATCCTGTTTTTTTACTGAGTTTTTCTTAGCCATCATTGGTTCCCAAGTTATCTTTATTTAAAAATGGCAACGTTAATCATTTCTCTCAGAAAAATCAAGTATTTTTTCTTCCACGGTTCTTTTTACAACCAACTTGTAAACGAACACCGTTTTGTCTTGACCGATGCGGTGAGCAAGATCGAATTTAGATCAGTGTGATTTTCTATTAGGTTTAATTGGTATAGAATGCATATCGTTTATAATGATTACAACGAGGAATAAGCATGATTATTGTTGACTTTCTACCGGAGAATTTTGTTATTCGCTTTGCGGTTCAATATCCTTGTGGAGGTGTTGATGCACGTGCAATTGAAGAAAACAGGCTGCTACGAATTAATTTAGAGCAGGCAGGGCTAGTTACCCGAGGTGAGCGGCGCTCTCTCTTTTTTGAGCGTAGTTCCCCCACGAGTTGGTCTAAGAATGAATATGGTGTTAGTGACTACTGTTTTCATATACCTGCACAGTCTTTTTCATCGTTTGATGACATGATCGAAAAAGCATTAGCTGGCCTTACAGAGTTTTCTGTTGAGCCTGGTAAAACATTTAATTCTACGACCGATATTAAGACAGGGATGTATGCATTCGATTCTTGTTCTTATTATGCCGCATCTAAGCAACCATTAGTAAATTATTATGCCACATCTAAGCAACCATTAGTGGATTTTCATGTTGGAACCCCCAGCTTGTTCATGCCGGGGAACATTTAGCATTTACCTTGAACGTCGTTACATTTTAATATAACGCACTATTCCCGCAGGCAGCTTAGCTGCTTGTGGGCTATGAATAAATTACCGAAGAAGTCCACGTAATTTGGTGAGAATTATTGTAATGATGTTTGTCCACCAACAACTTTGCCACCAATTTTTGATTTTCCGCGAACCACAACCTCACCTTGTCCGTCATCAAACACGATATCTCCGGTAACCTCAGAGAAATTGTCTAAATAAACAATTTGTTTTTGAGACTTTGAATGAGGTAGATGCAGATCACCATTCACTTTGCTATTTATAAATCGGGTGCTACTTGAGTAAACTGTCAAGCCATGATCAAATTTTGTTGATGAAGCTGTAAGTAAGCCTTTTATTTCAGATAATTCATTGATAGTGCACTGGATTAAATTAGCACTGCCATTTACGTCTAACGAGAGAAAATTGGCATCGGTCGCGGATAGGAGGCCATTAATGACAGCTGCTCCCGAAACCGTTGTACCGTTAATATTTACCATCCCGTTCCCTGTTATATTACTCACGGTGCCTTTGCCACAGGTAACACTGCCAGGTAGTATTTTACACACGTCATTAGCATGACCCGTTGTAACACCGCCTGCTAATATCATAGCCATGACACCTTTTTTAATATTTTTTTTCACATCTAACTCCCTTTTTTGTTAACACATTAATCGTTCTAAATCATATAGATGGTTACACTCATGCATATAGTAAGGGTGTCGCTCTGTTAATAAAAATATTTCATCAAAAACGGATTTTTCTAAATCTTTACCCCAGGTTTTATTAGCGACACGATTAATATAGGCAATATAGTCCTCTTCTTTAATACGATCGATTGCAATGCGATCACACAAACTATAAAGGGGGCGAGACCGATCATCAAACATATTAGCTAATATGTGCCTGTTACTTCCTGAAAATATAAAGCGCAAATATTCACTTAATTTTATCTATTGTAACTCACCATTTGGTAACTCACCATTTGGTAACTTACCAAATGGTGAGTTACCAAATGGTGAGTTTTAAATGAACCTAGATGCTGTCGTCCCGGAATTTAGTGTACAGTGACCGCTTGTTTCAGATGTCTGAAATTAAAATACCCATTCCATTTATTGTTAAGCCGGCGATTGTATTTTCATCCTGAAGTCTTCTGCTTTGCCTTGATTCATGACGAAGCTAATCCGTAATGGCATGCCTATATAAATCCATGGTGACATCTGGTTGATCAGTCGTTCATTTTTAAGAGCGATAAGTATAATGATTTTATTGTATGTGTCATTAGGTAAAAGGATTAGGTAAAAGGATTATTATATTGCAAGAGATCTCTTATAATTATGTAAGAGATCTCTTGCATAATTATAAGAGATTTCTTACATCTGCGTTTATGAAAACAAGTTATACTTACCGCTCAAGGAATGCAGAGAATGTTTGGCACAATCTCATCTGACATTTCTGGTTTGTTTTAGTTTGGAGTGATCGTTGTGCGTTTTTTAAAAATAAAAAAAATATTTTTGACCGGTGCGTTGTTTGTGGTGACCAATATATCGTTTGCTGTGAGTTTACAAGATGTTGTTTCTCCATCGGTCGAACAACTCAAACAACTTCAGTTGGAAATAACCAAGGTAGATAGTTTTGAACCGCGAACACAGCAGGTTAATTTTTCAGCTCTATTACAGGAAAATGATGATTTGGTTGATAGGTGGTACTTGATTGTTGTGTTTCAAACCATATTCGGACCACGTACATTTTCCTCATTATCATCAACATCAACATCAACATCAACATCAGCATCATCAGAATCATCATCCGATAACCCTGGATATCGAGTTTTCCAAAACGCCTCAATGATGGCATCATCTGGGGTTTCTGCATAATATGCCTCATTACTATCGGATGCACTGATTGCATATCGACACACGATTTCTTCTGTCTCAGAACCCATTGGCGAAACATCTAAAAATGACTCGTATGAAGGATAGTCATAGTCTGATGAGTTTATACTACTTCTGCCCGATGGACTCGTGATGCCCGCATTTTCAATTGACAATGGTTCAGTTACAGTATTTTCTGGCGTAACTTTAATATTAAATAACCTATTCTTATATACGTTTGAAGCAAACGCTCTGGTGCTGACGGATACATTGGTAACTAACATTGTAATTTTATTTGCCATGATGGCTGTTGCAATTATTCCACCGATAAGCCCAACTGCAACAATAAACCCGATGGAGTCACCCGATAGTTCAAATGCAGCTTGGGTCGGTTGAATTGTAGGCACCTTAGTGGGCAAAAGCGATGGTTTTAGCGTATTGGATGGCTCGTTAGTTAATGTTGATGGCTGAGTAGAAGTCGATGCGATTGTTGGATGCTGACTTGGATTCGATTCAGTCGTGTGAGCTTGGCTCGGGACTAATGTGGTTGTTGAATGAATACTAGGACTGCTACTAGGGGACGAAGAGTCTGAAGTTGGCTGAACATTAGGTGGAGACGTTGAATCAATTGTCGGCGTAACACCGGCTGTATTGGAAGGTTCTTGCGTAGGATTTGACGAAGGACTTGATGTAGGATTTTGAATGGGCTCGTCTTGCGTCGTTGGTTCATTGGTAGATGGCAAATTGGTTGGAGAAAATAAATGACTGGGCGTACTGGTCGGAGCGTTGATTGGGGTTGATGATGGCATGTCTGTAGGAGGCTCTGTAGGGCCCGGTGTTGGAATAACAGATGGTTGGGCATAAGACAACGATGACCCCGAATAACTTGCAATCGTTCTAATGTTATTGGCCGACCAAATATCCGATGGTTCTGCAGATAGAGATACGCTTCCCAACAAAATAGAATTCCGACTCATCTGCAAATCAGCAACGACATTATTGGTCCAGCTCACTCCCTCAGGCAGTTTTATGGGCTGAAGTGAATCCGCGTCTACAGAAACAATTTCTGTCTTATCACCGATCCGAAATACAATTTCCAGATTCACATCCATATCTGTTTGAGCAAGGAGCGAAGAACTAAAAAGGTCGGTTGCATCCGTGCTACTGACCAGAGCGGCATCATAAACAGCACCTGTATATATATTCATTTTAATAAGAATAAGAGAAGAGGCTGTCGGTTGCACACCCAAACCTGTCGCATCAATCATGCCATATAAAATACCATTATTAATGATCATCGAGTGGATTTTGCTGTTCGCTCCACCCATTAACGTATAGGACCAGGCGCCCACAAATGAAATAAGCGCCTTGGTATTTCCAGTATCTGTCCGAAGTATTGTTATTCCTACAAGAGGTCCCCCAAATTGCGGCTCAATGATTAAAGCGTTTATACTATTGAATAGCGTGTGAGGCATTTCAAAAGGGGTTAACGAATTACAGGATATGACCGCCCCATCAACACCCAGACTTGCGATGATTATGCCATTGCCACTAGTATACGCACTCATGTACGTCGTCAGCACACCGTTTGCCATAACCGAATAAACATCGTTGGACCCAGCTTGTATTTGTATAGGGTAAGTTTGCTCCCACAACAGATCACCAGACGTTTGATTAAACATAGCAACAACAGGATTATTGAGCGTATTAGAACTGATGACAGTGAGCAGATCGCCATCTGGATTAAAATTGATTGCAGACAACACATTTTGATACGAAGCCTTACCCCATATCAATTGCCCGCTGCTAAAATCGATACACGCCAGCACAGCCACTGGATTGTTCATGTTATTAGATTGACCCGCCAAAGCAACCGCATTACCCGTTGTAGCAATCACACTAGTTGTATTCCACGCCAACTGCTGCGCTGCTAAAAATCGTCCATCATAATTTGAAAATCGAAGACACTCCTCACCACCACAAAGGATAGTTTCCGCACCAGTCATCGCCGCCGTACTGATTAAACTAGAAGAAGACGTTAAAACGGACCAATTCCCAGCAAGATTCGGTGCTAGAGAGGGTTCCAGAGAGGGTGACGGAGAAGGTGCCAGAGAAGGTTCCAATGACGGCAATCTGCTGGGTGGAGGAGTTGGTATATGGCTGGGATTTTTCGACGGACGTAAAGTAGGCCGATGCGTATGTATTGTTGGTGAGTGTGATGGGCTAGATGAAGGTACAGTAGCCGGCTGATCAGTTGGCTGCCCACTGGGTTGAGCGATTGGCAGAACGGTAGGCTGCCCACTGGGTTGAGCGATTGGCAGAACGGTAGGCTGCCCACTAGGTTGAGCGATTGGCAAAACGGTAGGCTGCCCACTGGGTTGAGCGATTGGCAGAACGGTAGGCTGCCCACTAGGTTGAGCGATTGGCAGAACGGTAGGCTGCCCACTAGGTTGAGCGATTGGCAGAACGGTAGGCTGCCCACTAGGTTGAGCGATTGGCAGAGCGGTAGGCTGCCCACTGGGTTGAGCGATTGGCAAAACGGTAGGCTGCCCACTAGGTTGAGCAATTGGCAGAACGGTAGGCTGCCCACTGGGTTGAGCGATTGGCAGAAC
>Ga0206878_10225_pt1 | contig 22909 bp, 22 predicted proteins | sample Alteio_BWOrgCont_8_FD_152621 | JGI IMG/M metagenome (GOLD analysis project Ga0206878, IMG submission 152621) | Enriched cells from forest soil in Barre Woods Harvard Forest LTER site, Petersham, Massachusetts, United States -... | ecosystem: Environmental > Terrestrial > Soil > Temperate forest >... | reverse complement strand
GTTTAATTTAAAGTAGCTGCTAACCCATTTAAAAAAGCCGCCGGCAACGGCTTGATCATACAGGATGACGTGCTAAAAATAGGGTGTTTTCACCCCTTGCAATTCTCATTTAAAATCTGTACGTTTCCTCCATAAACCTTTGGCAATCAATAGCCCATTATTTTAGTTGCGCTGCATTAATTGTCATGTTTTTCCGAATGGGAATTACCAAGTTTGACATTTTTTGATAAATTATTAACGTAGGCTTCATCGATAAGTATCTTCTATTAAGCGATTGATATCTGATTGTTTGTTATCGGTGTTCCATAGATAATAACAAATGAATACTGCTATCATTATTGCGCTCATTGGGCTAATTGGTTCTGTTTTTCAGGGAATCCCGGCCTACAAAGTATTTTTTAAGAAAAATGAAGGGGCCGATGGACTGTTGGAAACAACGAAAAGCAAGAACACAAAACCACGATTACATTCAAAAAAATATAAAAAGGTCACTTTATTTCTCTTGATTTTTTTCGTGATACTGGCAATCACAGGACTTTGTTTTGTGAAGTTTTATTCTGATAAACCTAATATTTCCGTCTCTTATCCACAGGAGCATGAAAGGGTTAATGATCCTGTAGAAATAAAAGGGACGTATAGTAATATAGATACCACAAAACAGGTTATCTGGGTTGCTGTCTATTCGGAGAATTACCAATTGCATTTTATTAAAGACAAGCCTGCAAGCTTTAGTGGTAACAAGGACTGGTCCGACAATGAAGCAATAATAGGGGCCAGGGGAGATCAGTTTGTTCTTAAAGTAATGCTTATTGACATTAAAAGCAAAGCTTACAATGAGATTTATCAGTATGTGCATGGTATTGGGAGTGGAGGCATGCGGGTACTTCCTGAAGGGTGTCAGATTTTGGATAAAATAACCATTTATAAAAACTAAACTTTAAATCAGAAATTATGAAAACACTATTTTTAACACTGATTCTTATGATCGGCATCAGCGTTGCTAAAGTAAACGCCCAGGTTAAATGTTTAATAGACGCGGAAAATGCCCTAAATGATAGCCGGTATCCAGATGTGATAAAAAATGCAGACCAATGTATCGGGGATTTCAGATTGAAGGCCCTCAGAATCCAGCATAGATTAGACAGTTTAAAAATCGCTGTTCCAATTGAAGGCCCATATACGGATCAAATCATGAATTTTATAAATCACAACGGTTTATTAAACGATATAGCGACCGTAACCTTATATAAGGGAAAAGCCGCAGAGGCTTTATACAAAATGAACAGGACGAAAAATGCAAGATATAAAAAAATGGCTATCGATGCCTATAAACTAACACTTCAGCTTAATAAAGGAAGGCATTGGGACCCGAAAGGGTATTTCTGGTCTCCTGCCGAAGCCGCACAGGATCAGCTAACTGAATTAGGGCAATAGTGATATTGGATACTGAAATAAAAATGCCCCGGTTATCAAAACAGCGTTTCTCGCTGTTTTGATAAAATATTGTTGGTGTTTGCGTTTGAATTGCTATTTTGCAAAACGAAATGTTAACGAACAGGACATATAGCCAGCTATTAAGCGCAATAATTATTGTGGTGGTCCTGATTATTCCTATCATTCCGGGAGCGTCCTGATATTGTCTTAAAAACTCAAAAATATATCACCAGCCTCCCGGAAAACCCCGGGGGGCTTTTTATTTTATCAAAAATCATGAAAAAAGCCATCACCACGAACCAAACCATCTTTTCGATCTATGCCGAGGACAAGAAAGGGCTTGTCGGGCAGATCCTTGTATTCTTCAATCGAAAAAGCTATGATGTCATCAGCCTGAATGTAGCCCGTACTGATATCAGCGACCTTGTTTTACTGACGATAGAGGCTTTAGTGCCTGAGAAAGATTTGTTGCCTTTCATCGAAAGGGTCAAAAAGATCATAGAGGTTTACGCAATACAAACTTACAGGGACAATTTGAAAAAGACGGGCTTTTACAGGTTGGCAAGTGAGGCGCTTAATAATGACTTGTGGCAATTAATCGGTAAGTACGGTGCGCATTTAAGCAGTATGGGGGATAAGACGTTTGTGGTCTCCAAGACCGGAAGCGACAGTGACCTAGAGGAATTGTATGGGAAACTGGAGGGGCCGCATTTGCAGGGCTTTTGCAAGAGCGGGTTGATCGTGGAGGAAAGTTTAGTGCCCTTTGAGGCTTTGTGAGGACGGGATGAAATTTTCAAATATGATGTTATCACAAAAGGCAGCGTATTTCTCAGCGGCTTCCATACTGTCTACGCCCCATCCTAATACGATCTTCCCTCGTTTTCTTTGCCGTTCTACGGGTCTGGCAGGCAGGTCTTTTACGTCATACCCGATAAAATGCGGTTTGGCTAAAAAGTTAAAGGCAAAGTTCCGTAACAGAAACTTTAACATAACGTTTAGTTTCACACCTGTAAACTTTGAAGCCAGCTGCCCCCGGGGGATTGTTGGCGCATGTATGGCAAACCAGCGGAGCACCCAGGGGTTGAACGAAAGAATTGCCACATGCCCGGTATAGCCCAATAGGGTATTCAGGATGACCATGTTGGATTTTTTGAAAGCAAAATTACTTTTGATGTCAATCAACAGCGGCACCGTTCCATTTACTAATTGGAGTACCTCGTCCAGCAAGGGGATTATTTGTTTGGTACCGAGCAGTTCGTATATTTTGTAATCGTCTCCAAGTTCCGTGACATCTTTTTTTTCGTCGCACATCCGTTTAAGGTTATCGTCATGAAAAACAATGACCCTGTGATCTTTGATGACCTGCACGTCAAGTTCGATCATATATTTTTGTTTGATGGCTGCCTTAAAGGCCATTTCAGAATTTTCCGGTATATTTTTTTCGTTGTCATAAAGACCCCGATGCGCAATGGGATTGCTCAGGAGCCAGGAAATGTCATTACTGTTCATTCTTTTTTGTCGTTTGGTTTTGGGTGAGCTTCGGTGATGTACATTTTTACGCGGTAATGCGCTTTGTTATTTTGCCATTCCCTGTCATTGACGAGAAATTGGATAAATTCTCCTTTAGTTACCGGGATATTGATGATACATTTCGGTGAGGTCGCGGCTACGCTTGTGTAGGGTCCCCACGTCCGTCTATCTGCAGAGATCCTGAATAATAAGGCCGAATGGTTGTACCCGTTGAGAATATTATAAGAATCACCCAGGGGCATTCCCATAAAACCATAGGTGGTCCCGGTCGGCCATACCCAGCCCACAAATGTCCCGACGTTGATAAATCCCGATGCAGAAATGGTCATGCTGCCCTGGCGCTTCAACCGGTAGACGGTATCGCCGGGAATATAAGCGACGTCCGCCGGATTGTAGGCTGCCCTGATCTCGCGGGGGCTTTTCCAATAGCCCTTGGTTACGTAGCGAAAGTAAAAAGGGAAGGCAATTAATATGGCAAATAGCAGAAAAATAATTGCGTATGCTTTCAAATCAGCATTGTTCCGTTTGATCGAAAGTCGGGGTACGTCATATTTTTCATCCAGCGGATAGTTTTTATAGTAGTCAGCGACGGTGTCATCAGAAAATCTCATTTGGTAACCCGTCGGGATGATCAACCCCATATCTTCGTGGGCCTGCACCCATGGGTAATAATTCTTGGGCGCAATCCCGCGCAGGTAAAGGTTAGATCGAAGCAGTATGTGATTGACCCCTTCCATGCCGCCGAACCACAAGAAGGCCAGCAAAAACATACCGACCGGGAAAGTCACGCAATGAACGATATCTATGTTTTCAAATTTTAAGGCAAACGCAACATAAAACAATCCGCAAACTACGCCGACTTTAAAGGCGTTGAAAATGGCATGCCTGAAGGATTGCCTGATAGCATAGTTTAGTTTCTGCTTTTTTTCGGCGTCCGCTTTTTCCTCGCTAAAACGCCCTGCCATTGCGATGATGATTAGGGTGGCTACCATAAACATGGCAAAAAAGCCGTAAGCGAATATACCGTAGTTGACTTGCATATCGCTTAAATGTGCCATGTTGAACCCTTTGCCGATACGTGTTACTTCGGGGATCAGCCAGTTTTTCATGAACGGGACATTTCTCTTGGTGATATTTACCGCAACGGCGACAAAACCGACGATCGTTGCACTGATAAACCCCCAGGAAACACCATACCTGAATGCATGTGGCCAGTCGAAATGGAAGACTTCGATCGGGAGTATATATTGCCTGCGGCTTTTTTCCAGCACGATCCGGTAGCTGAAGATCGTACTTAAGATGATGCCGAACAGGATACCGGGCCATGTTTCAGCAATGGAAAAATAAGTGCTGCCTTGCCGGGGTACGGATAGACCCTGGTAAACTCCACAAACCAGTATGAGTACGATAATCAATCCAGTCTGGAAAATTTTATCAGTTGTATTGTCTGAAATGGCCGTGCGCGATGGCAGGTTGTATATACCCGCGATCAGGGAAAGCGTAAGGCCGCCAACGATGCTGTCTGACAGGAGTGCAAAAGGCGTTGCATAAATGCAGCCCATGGCGCAACCGATCACCATCGCGGCAATCACCCGCGTCACGACGTAAAAACACCTTTGCAGCAGCCTGGATGGAAGCACCTTGTTGTTCTTGTCCAATATGCGCAGCCAATCCGGTTGGATCGACTCCACAAAAAATGATTGTTGTTCCATGATCCTGGCCAGCCACACGGTATAGGTACGCATGCAGAGAATGTCCTCGTCAGGATGTAGTTTTTTCCTGGCGATAGCATCTTCATAAACCGTGTACACAATATTGTTGAAAACGGCTTCATCAGCGTGTTCCAGTTTTTTCTTGTCGTCGTCGCTGAGATGCGGAAAAATTAATATAAAAAGATTAAAATAGATCGGCTTTGACAGGTTGTGCAGGTGCTTGCCCTGTCGGTTGATAAATTCGGTAAGCTCTTTTTTCCGCTGAAGGGTGTATTTTGTCTTTTCTGAAGGCTTTATCTTGCCGATAACAGCCGTCATTTTTTCGAGTGAAAGCAATTTTGTAGCCCACTCGGCTGGCCTGAATTTTTTACCGATTATCCCTTCCCGGCGCAGTAAAAGATAAACATCTCCCCTGCACGTAGCAGTCACTCCGGTATTTTTAGAGAGTTCGACAAGTTCTGTTACAGAACCATTCCGATAGGGGGGCAGCATTTCGTCTATTCCGTCAAAGAAAAAGACTACCTGGTTCTTTTCAATCAGCCACTTGACATGCTCCCTTTTTAGTTCAATCTCCGCGATTTCAGCCGTTTTTGAAGCGTAATCTGCCATCCAGTCGGTACTCAGGTTTTTATTGATCGACGTTAGTTCGATGTATAAAGGTATTTTAACCCGGTTGAGCACCTCTGGATTGGAGTTATCTTTATAAAGCGCCGTAAGCTCCTTATGAAAGTATTCTACCCTGTTGATCATCTCGAAACTCTTTCCAGTGCCCTTTTCGCCAGTGATGATGGCAAACTGTCTGTCGATGAGCTTTTTCCAGTTATCCTCATCATTTGGCGCTGCTATTCCGGCGTTAAATTCGCAGTCAATAGCGAATTTACCGCCAATCATTTCCGGGCCTTCGATCAGGGACAGGCGTTTACTTATTTGACTTTGGGTTAGTGCGAGTACCTTTTTTTTCAGGCTATCAATTTCCGGTGCTGTAAGTATGAGTTCCTTTTCGTCGCCTCCCCCCAGCCATCGTCCTAAAAACGGGACTTTGGACAATAAGGCTTTGACTCTTCCTTCCATTAACATGGCAACAATCGTGCTTAACGTTACGAAAACAAAAGATAATGGCTTGCTTTCTTCGACTTGCTTCTCCTGCCATTCAAAATAACTCTTTATGGTAAGCAGCGCGAGGATAAATATAGCAATGATGAAAACAGGAAAGAGCTTGTTTTTAGTCTTCATATTCATCTGGGGACGATGTTGGTTTTACAATGCAGGCCGGTATCCGGCAGCCAGTCTTTGTTATATACTGCCCAGCCCCGTACACTGTCGCGCGCTATCAGGCGGCTCCAGGGCCTGACATCTTTAAAATAATGGCCGATAAGGCCAAAAAAACGAAATTTCATATAGCCTTTCTGGTCTTCGCCGCTGCACGCGCTGCATTTGTCCGGTGTTCCTGCACCCCTTCCCGCTGTGATCAGGTCTCCGTTCTTGTCATAACAGCATTGCTGGCAGGAGGTGCCGGCCGTGGTTTTTACAGCCGGATAGGAGCGAAAAGATGCAGCTGCGCCCCTGTGGTACTTTTTCAGGTTTGCTTTATCCTTCGCCCAGCCGTCGTGAAGTACGACGCCGTTCCAGTCCGGGTTCCTGCAAGGGCATGAGGGGAGTTTTGCATACCATTTTTTTGCGGTATCAACCTTTTGTGCAGATCCGGCAAGCGGTACATTTGTTAATATCCAGCAGGATAAAGCAAATAATCGAAATTTTTTAAATACAGTCATAAGGCCCGTCGCGCAGTTGGTTATTAGGTACAATACGGAATTTTAGAAAATACATCTCGTCAAATTTCTGGGCCATACTTTTGGTCTTGTTCCATTGGCCGGAACTGGTGCCAAAGTTGTAGGACCAAATGCCGGAACTGAACCCCGAGGCCCAATTGCCGCTTACCCGGCCGTTCTGGATGGTCCCGGTCAGCGTAGTTGTCGCCTGCCCGTAGGGGCTTGCCCATGTTTCTGTGACCGTTAACTGGTTACCTTGCAGCTCGATATTGCTTACGGGCACCCAGTGGCATTTTCCTTGATAGACCGAGGCCGGGTAGCCATGGATGGCCTGTACAGCCTTGTCTGAAGATTTCAGTGCGTTTTGCAGTGCGGCCAAAGACTGGGCACGGCCGGAAATGGAAAAAATGGAAAATAAGATTAGCAGGGTTGTTTTCATCGCGATAAGATTAAGCTGATCCAAATGTAATAATTCAGATAACAAATACAAGTGTGTGGTCTGATATTTGGCGGATTTCGATGTTGAGTAACTGCTTTTATTAGAGGCTATTAATCTTCAATTAAAAACTTAACCTGTAAAGAAAGGTCTTCTAGATGGATACACTGAATAATCAATGGGATGTTCTTGCACGGCTGTCCTTAACGGTATAAAATCAAATAAAAAAATGCTTAGTTGACACGATGGCAAATATTATTGTTCGAAGACCGTGTTAAATAGCTCTTTGCGTTCTAAATTAGCGCCATGAAAAGAATTTTGTTAGGAATTTTTGCATTTTTTATAGCTGTTGGGTTGATTTCCTGGGGAAGGACAGGCCACAGCACGATAGGACTGATAGCGGCGAACCACTTGAATGCAAAGGCGAAGGCTGGTGTTGCGGCGTTGTTAAGCGGCCAGAGTTTGGCGGATGTGGCGAGCTGGGCGGATGATAACCGGGATAGGTCAACGGCGGACTGGCATTATATCAATGTTGAAACTGGTTTGTCGTTTGACGAGTTTAAGCAACAAGTTGAAAGTAAACAGGATGTTTATACGGCGCTGGTAAAACAGGAAGCGATACTTGCTGACGAAAAAGCCGGCAATGAAGAACGGGCGATTGCACTAAAATATGTTGTCCATTTTGTAGGTGACATTCATCAGCCGATGCATGTGAGCCGGGCGGAGGACAAGGGGGGCAATACGATCCAGGTCCGTTATGATGGGAAGGGGACGAATTTGCACAGTTTGTGGGATACGAAAATGCTGGAACATGGGGGGCTTGGGCCGGAGCAACTGGCGCCACAATTCGACAAAGCAAGCCCGCAGGAAATCGCGAAATGGCAGGGAGACCAGCAGATCGTATGGGCCTGGGAGAGTTATCGGATCAGTTCTGAACTTTATAGCGAGATTGAAAAGAACGGGACTGAAATCGGAGAGGCTTATTATAAAGCGCATATGCCTATTGTTGAGGACAGGATTGAGCGGGCGGGTATACGGTTGGCTGGCGTGCTGAATAGCATATTTTCAAAGACCGGTGCGATTACGCCCGTTGTGCGAAAGGTGCAACCAATGGAATCTGTTATGACTATCAAGGCTGAGGATGCTGCGAAGCATATCGGTGAGACGGTGAAAATCTGCTCGAAAGTTTATGGTACGAAGGATTTCGGGAGCATGGTGTTGGTGAATATGGGCGGAGCCTATCCGGAGCAGCTGTTTACCATTGTTTTGCGGGGCGATGCAAAAGCACTGCAATTAGAGGGGAAGTTAGTTTGCGTTAGCGGGAAGGTTATTGATTATAAGGGCAAACCGGAGATCGTTGTGGAAGACCCTAAGCAAATCGAATAACGGGTCATGTTGTCGGAAAAGGAAAATATTAAGCTGAGCAAATTTTTGAGCTTAGTGCTGCGGCACCAACCCGAAATTATTGGAATTAGTTTGGATGGGCAAGGCTGGGTTGGTGTGAGCGAATTGCTTAAAAAGTCTGCCGCATATGGAAAACCTTTTTCATTGGAATCGCTGGAATATATAGTGGAAACTAATAGTAAGAAGCGGTTCGCGTTTAGCGGGGATAAACGAAAGATCAGGGCGAGCCAAGGGCATTCGATTGATATTGATTTGGGCTATCAGCCGCAAATGCCGCCTGAAATCCTGTATCATGGCACGGCCACACAGTTTGTCGAATCTATCCTGAAGTCCGGTCTGGACAAGCGTAAACGTACCCATGTGCATTTAAGCGCCGACCGGGAAACCGCGAGAAAGGTCGGGCAGCGTCATGGCAAACCGGTTATTTTCGAGGTGGCGGCGCAAGAAATGCTGGGGGCCGGGCATGCGTTTTATCTTTCCGAAAATGGTGTATGGTTAACGGATGTGGTACCGGCGGAGTTTCTGACCGCCAGGTTTTGATGTTTGCCTTCTGCTTCTTTTCTCTGTTCAAGCAGTTTTTCAAAGATCGGCCATTCAAAGGAATAGTTTTTACCGTCGTAAACAAATAGACCGGTTTCCTTATCGTATTGATAGGCATGGAAATCCTCCGGCTCCAGCCGGACGTCGTTAAAAACACGGTTCTTATAACTGGCCTCGCCGAAAAGACCATTGGCCAGTTCATTATAATTATTTACAAAATCTAATTGGAAATGGTCAGCTATCTGGGCCAGTCCTTCAAAATTAGGGCACCATCTTGTTTCATAGCTGATCTTTTCCTGGTCTATACTGATGTCCTGCATGTGGCTGAAATCGGCAGTCACATAGGGGGGAAGGTGCCATTTTCCCGTCTTGTTTTGTTTTTCTTCGATCTCTTTAAAAAGGGCTTTGACGTTTTCGACGGCGGATGGATCGCCGGTGAAAACGACGCTGTTTTCGCACATATTTGCCATGATCAAAAGGGGTTTTAGCGGCCGTATTGATTGTAGATGTTACGGGAAATTTGATTTTTTAATATTTCGATGCATAACGGCTGGATCTCGGTGTGGTCGCGGGCAATATGCATGGCTGTTAATGTCCAGTTTACATCATGGTATCCGAGAAATGCTTCGATTTTCCACATTGCCCTAAATGTTTCCGGGCTGGTGTCCGCAGGTAATCGCTTCAGGTTTTCAAGAATATCATCCTGGGATAAAAAAATAAACAAGTCGTCTGCGGAATAGATACCGGTCTCGTACTTGAAATCCACATAGATGTGGTCATATTCGAAATTGGCCTCGCAAACTACGCCAACCTGGTTTTGTTGGTGCAGCAGATCGCTGTCCAGGTCTGGGCGTACCAATACAACGGTACCCCTCATTTGCCCTTCATAAATCATGGTTAATCAATGTTGGTGGTTGTTGTATTTGGTGCGCATAAATTCCCTGAATTGTTGTTCGCCGGTTTGCTGGCGGTTTTTCTTCCTTGTGCGCCTGCCCTGGACCCACACGAACAGCACCCAGATGCCGAAGGCCACGGCAAAGTTTGGAATGGGGTTAGTTTCGTGCAGCGCGCCCAGCATGGCGCCGGTGGAAACTATACAGGTGAAGATAAAAAAGAGGAAAGTTTTCATGACATTTAATAGTACTAATTTACTAAAAACATTAGTATTTGAGCAATCTTTCTGCAAATAGTTTAATTGATTTCGTAAATTCTGTTGTGCTGGCGGGTTTCAAGTACGCGTTCCCTAATAATGTCTATGATGTTGGATTGGGGGATGCCTCTTAACCATATTTCGGGGGCCTCCGGGTCGGTGGTTTTCAGATGAAGGTCCATTAACCTGAAAATTTGCAATATAAAAGGCTCGGTGATTACATAATCTTTGACCCGGAACAGTTCGACGGTATCAATCTGCTTGAAAAGGATGCCTCTTGATATGCGGATATATTGCAGGGTAACGAGATATATTGCGCTGCGGATATAAAGATAGCGGTAGATCGCAAAAATGATGCAAAAGAGGCTTAACCAGATCAGGCCCGGGTAAAAGCGGTTGGCCAGGTACAGAAAGCCAGCGGCGCAAAGAACAATAGGGGAGGCTTTCAGGAAAGCGAATATAGGGGAGGGTTTAATTGGTATTTCCATGTTTGAGTTGTTCAAAAAAGGTGTTGAATTGTTTTGGTTTGGATACCGGGATATTGAAATGAAAGCGGGCGGCTTTTTCAAGGGCGTTTAAGGACAAATGGGCTAGGCGATAATTTTTCGACTTGAAAGTGAGGATGAAGTGCGGTTCATCAGCAATGATTTTGACGGGCTTTCTCCGGAGAAATGAAGCTACTTTAAGGTCGCAGATAGCGCCTAATTGATCATTGCTGAATACCAGGTGATATTGTTTGCGTGGCCGCTGGAAACTTTCAATTTGGATTTTGGATGGGCTTGCGCCCAGGCTGACAAAAAGTAAATTTTGATCAGGATATGCGTGAGAATGTAAGTGGAGCCAGGCGATAGCGTCCATAGCAGATCCACAAATAAAGACGTGGCTGGCTGTTCCGATTTCGCCTGCTGTCCAGATTTCTTCTGTTACGGGGACGCGGTGGAAACTATCACTGACATGCTCGACAGCATTACCATAATTGAAAATTATGCCCTCGCATGTTTGTTTTAAATAGGGATTAAAGAAAGACCGGACTTCCGGGCGGATGCCCAGCCTTTCCAGATACGGGTCATCTTGACTGCACATTTCTGCCGCTCAGGCGTTCTTTAACTGGCCGGACCTTCATGTCTTCGAGTGCATTATAATAGCCCCGGCTGTAGTCTTCCGAAACTTTAGGTTCTTTCGGGCCGAGCGCTTTCAGCCCTTTGTACAGCATATAGCTCATGCCTCCATCGAGGAGGAGGGAGACGACGAGGTGGAGTTTATTGGAGCGGAGTCCATTGGAATCGGTATTGGTAAACCGGAACTTTGTGCCGTCCGACAGTTCCACTTCCTTGCCTTTTTTGAACTTTAGCTTTTGTTCGGCGGTGAGCGCTTCATCGTTAATAAAGTCCGGGGCAACGATCCCTTCGATATCCGTAATGATGAATTCTTTGGTATCCTTGTCGAACTCGATCAACACTTCTTTTTCCTGGCCATCGATCTTGATCACCTTATCGAGATTGACCGTTTCACCATCAATGAGTTTTTCCGCTTCGTCCTCGGTCAAGTATTCCGGCCGTGTCCGTTCACAGTAAACAGGGTGGTAGAGCAGGTCGATTTTGCCTTCGGCGTTTCGCTGCATAGACAATTTAGCATCCATCAGTTCGATTTTGATGTCGTCCTCTTCAAAGTTTCTTAAATGGAGGGTGCGGGTGATCCCGCCGGCAAGCAATGCGTTAATATCTTCCTCGCGAAGTAGTGGGTGGCCGTCTCTAAGCAGGCCAACACGGTCCAGTTCCTCAACGGGGATTTCATTTTCTTTAAAGACTTGGTGCATGATATTTGGTTTTTACATGGACATAGCATAGGCTTGTTCCACTTTGGGTTCTACGTTTTCAGCCCGGGAAGATCCCCGGCTTTGTTCTTTTTCGGGATTGTTTTTGGCCTCCAGGAGATTGGCGTACAATTTGTCCTTGGGACCAACTTTGAATACTTTGCCTTCTCCGTTTTCGACCTGGACGGTTTTCCCCTTTAGAATGGCAAGTACTTTGATGTTATCGCCTTTATACGCAATGACGTCCCCCTTATTCAGGACGTTGCTGATCTGCTGTTCCTTTTTTTTTTCGAGGCCGAGGATATTGTCCACGATCTTTTGGGCGTCGTTAGCAGCTTTGAAGAGTTCGGCGGGCTGCTCTTTCATGAGCTGCGACCAGCTGGCGGTATAACCAACATGGTCGCCAAGGTCATAAGGCAGGTTAAGTTCGGCGCTGATAAATAAAGAGGCGATGTTGCTTATCAATGCATCTTTAACGCCGCTGCCGGATGACTTTTCTTCTATTTTCAGGCCGGCCACATCTTTCAGTATCGCTGAATAATAGCTTTCCTCGTGCGGAATATCATGCTCGTGGGGCAAATTGACCAGCTGGCTGTTTTCGAGTATCAGCCTGGCCCTTTCTACCGGCGAACGTTCCTGAGGCTTTGGTTCATAACCAGGGATTTTATCCAGTTGCTCACCGTTCCAGAGGAACACGGTGGTCAGTTCGGGTTCGGCCAGCTTCACTTTTTCCATCTGGGGTTTACCGTTATCCTTCAAGACAGCCTGGCCATCTTTCATCATCGGCTTCATTTCGCTGGTCTTGTAAAAACTGATGAGCGTACCTTTTTCGCCCTTGTTGACGGGCCATTTTTTGAAATTGGCGTTTTCCATGGACATCCAGCGCGGATCTGCACGGTTATTCATAAGCAGCACCAGGGCCGCTGCGCCACGGTAATTTTTGTCCGTGGTCGGGTTAAAGGGCATTTGCAGGGGTTTGTCACCCTGCTGGAACACCGAGGTTCCTTCTTCGAATTGAGCGATCAGCTTTTTTGCGACCTGCTCGGAGAGTGGTTTGAAATTGTTACTCATGGGGATTTTGTTTTTATGGTTAATTCGTATAGAAATTTCAGTGGGTCGATGGGCAACCCTTTGTATTTGATGCTTAGGTGTAAATGCTCGCCGGTAACGCGGCCTGTAGCCCCTGTTATGGCGATGGGATCACCGGCTTTTACTGAATCAATAGTCAATACCTGCGACAAGTGGCCGTAGGTAATTTGAAGATCACCTCTCAGAACCCTTATATATATCCCTAGAAAATGATCATAGCCGAGCGAAAGGCACCCGCTGCAGATAGCATAAACGGTATCATGGTGTGCGCGGAAGTCGGTCCCGGCGTGGAACGCGTAGTGTCTGGTGACGGGATGAATGCGATAACCGAAATCTGAAGTGATGGACAAATGCCTGAGCGGGAGGCAGAAGACCATGCAGCAAATGAGCGCCTTCATCGTCCCATATAATACTCCTGCTGCAGGTTAAATGCCTCCTGTACGCTCCGAAGGCCGTGCTTTCTTACGGTCTCGCTTTGCAATGCAAGACTGAACGCGGTTTTGGTATTTGTCGAAGTTGGGTTATAATCCTGCAGCAAGGCTATGCGGAAAAGAGCGGTATGATCTGCGAGGCTGAGATTGTGGCCATACCTGGATAAGGTTTCTTGTATTTCAGCGGGCGGGCGTGGCACCAGCAAGGCGTCAAGGCCATACATGAGCTGGCCGCTTTTACCGAAGCTGACATACGCATTGTCGCCGTATTGGTCGAGGCCGGTAATGACGCCTACTTCGCCGGGCCTGCCGGCGGGGTCTTTGGTAAGGTCGGGATGTACCAGCACCAGGGTGCCGGTGAGTTCGTCTGCTTGGTTCATGATTTAAAATTTAATGATTGGGGTTCATTTGGCTTTTTGCGATGAGGCTGATGGGCGCTGGCTTTTTGAAGCTGGTGATCAGGTCGTCGATGTCTTTGTTGATCCTTAGGAAGTTTTGGCGGAGGACTTCGTCTTTTTTGCCTTTGAAGTCATAGAAGACGGGCAGGTCTTTATAATTGGCTTCTTCGATTTCCAGTTCCTTTTGATTTAAGTTGATCTTGCAGTTGATGGCGGAGGTCTCGAATTTTCCGGTGTAATTATCCTGAACGTCCGCTGCGATCAGGCCGACCATTTCTCCTGTATTGAGTGATGCCATTTTGCCGGCCGGAATCAGTGCCTCCAGTTTTTCATTTAAGGAGGTGGATGTTTTATTCCGGTCTATGGACAGTCCTTCGCCGATCTGTTTGGATTTGCCGAACAGCCGCTCCAGCCAGTCGAGGGTCTCTTTATTGCGAACGGAACCGGCGAGCACGTTGCCGACAACCGCTGTAATGGTCGCCGCAGTATCTTTCCCGTATTGCTGATTGAACTGCGGGATTTCCTGTAAGCCCATCAGCACGGCTACTTTATTGCTGCGTGCCGTTGCAATGAGGTTTTCTACTTTGTGGACGAATAGCGTAGGTACCTCGTCAATAATTAAGGCAGACGGCAAATTCCCTTTGCTGTTAATGAGTTTGGTTAACCTGTTTAATACAATCGAATAACAGGCGGAATTGATATTTTGGGTGTTTGGATCATTTGCTAAGACCACGATGCTTGGGTTATCTTTATCGGAAATCTTCAGGTTAAAATCATCACCGGAAAAGACCCAAAACGTTTCTTTTGTCGCCAATCGGCTGATAAAGATTTTCAAGGTGCCGACCTGTCCCTCCAGTTGGGGAAAGGCCTTTTCGATCCAGGCGCTTCGAAAGGGCGATAGCAGCGAAACCAATTCAGGCTCGCTAAAGAGCGTATCAAAAACTTCCTGGTAAGAACGGTTCAGAAATGAAAGGACATGCGGCAGGCTGGAATACTTGCCGCCGTCGTGCTTCGCAAAAAAGAAGATACAAGCGGCTAAAAAGTTAATGGCCGATTGGGTAAAGAACTGGTCGCTTCCGCCTGACTTGTCGCCTTTTTTTAATGCTTCGACCAATGCTTCGGCACTTTCCGATGCATCTGCTAATGTTTTCAAATAATCACTTCGCCATGGATTGGTGCGGCGGCTCTTCTCCACATCGTTCAAATTGATCACATGGAAGGCATGCGCCTTGCATTTGCCGGCTTGCTTAGCCAATAGGTAGTGATAATAAGCAATCTTGCCTAAGTCAGGGTATTTGAAATCGTAAACACAACAGCAAAACTCCTTGGCAATCAACTGCCTGATAAATGGATTGACAATGCCAAAACTTTTACCGGAACCCGGTGTACCGATCAAAATGGTACCGCGAAATGGGTTCACCAGGTTGATCCAGCCGGTCCAAACCTTGTTCTTAAAATAGAACATCATGGGAATATTAACCGAATAGGGCGTGATGACCGGTTTGACAGACTGCATAAAACTCTCGCCTTCTACATTCCACTTATCCTTACCGAGACCGGAGCGGATGATCTTGGAGATATTATCCATGGCGATGCTGACCATCATTGCGCCGATAAATGAACAAACGATATATAGTAAGTTAAACCAACTGGTATAGGCAAAAGCTTCAGGCGAGGGCCGGTTGCAGTAAATAATGCTGCCAAAAAACAATAAAAGGCCGAGCGCCAGCGGATAAACGATGTGCTTCTTCGGATCAAGATCTACTTTCTTTTTGGCCAGCGTTCCGATGCTGACCAGGCAGATCAGGAAGAAAGTAGCCAACTTGCTGTAGATGATGTTTTGGTAGACGGCTAATTGACTGAGTTTCTCCAGCGGGTCATGAAAAAAGCCCCAGAACGGGGCTTCCTTGTAGATGAATATACTGGCTTCGAGGGCAATGGTGACGTAGATGGCGCATTGCAGGAAGCCGTGCAGCTTATGCTGTTCATGGGTTTCTTCCATAGGTGATTGTTTTTTCAATGGCATGGAAGGAGCCCTACGGGGTTCTTCCATATTGCTTTGGTTGATATTCTTTCAATAATTTTTCATGGATCGATGGTTCGTTTTCTTGTTCGTTCAGTTGAACCACTATTGCTTCTTTCGGCGTAGACAAGGCCGCTTGCGCAGCGATCCTGTCGCTGATCTCTTTTTCAAGGCGTTTGAGTTCGGCCTTTAGATTCACCAATTCTTCTTCCTTTTCAAAGGTACGTTGGGTAAGCTGGCGGACGACAGGTATTTCCTTATCAAATTCGGCGAGTTCCTTCCCATACTTTTCGGTTAGCTGCACGACGCGGTCGATGGCGTTCAGGAAATAACGGGCGGCGAGTTTGGGGTTATCGGTATTGGGTATCCCGTGGTTCCATAAATACTTGATCCCGCTTTCGGGGCTTTCGGCATAAAGGTCATTCTGGCTTTGGTAGGCGATCATGCCGTTCATTTCAAACGGCTTTTTCTGCTGGCGGACGTAAAGGTCAAAGCCATATAACATACCGATCTTTTGCTCGTCGGGTCCTTTAAAGGTTAGATACAGTTTATTGAAATAATGCCCGATTTCTTCGCTTTCGGCGCTCCTGAAATCGACCAGTTCCAAAGCATTGACCTTCACGCCATCTTTGTCAAGTTTGAGATTCTGCTTATACAGCGCTTCGTCTTTTTGAAGTTTTTCAAACGTTGTAGTAGTTTCCCCTTTTTGCTTTTCAAGGTCTTCGAGCCGGTAGCGACTGCGGGCGACTTCTTTGTAATGGGCCGATTTAAACCCTTCCAGTTGCGCGACTTTCTTTTCGACCTTCGTTTTTTCAAGGAGCGAGGTATCACCGGAAAGGATGGCGATGTACTCGGAGAAATTCATGCCGCTTTTTTCGTCGATAGCGCCTTCGTCCAGCGTGCGGACATTCAACTCGCAATTCTTCATCTGGCTGATGAAAACCTGCTTATTTCTCAATAAGTTAAACTTATAGGTATCCAAAGATTGCTCAACAGCATAGATGAAATTCAGCACCTTGTTATTGTAAAACTTTTTAGCAACCCAGTTCCCTTGTCTTGCCCCGCGCCCGTCACGCTGCTCCAGGTCCGATGGGCGCCAGGGCGTATCAAAATGATGCATAGCTACGACACGGGCTTGAACATTTGTACCTGTTCCGAGCTTTTCTGTACTTCCTATGTTTATCCTTATTTCACCGGAGTTCATTTTCCGGAACATTTCCGGCTTTTTCTTCTCCGGCCAATCATGGGCATAGGTGATCTCATAAGCCGGTATCGAATAATCCCTTATCAGCGTCTCTTTTAAGGCGTCGTAGATATTAAACTGGTCGGGCTTTGGCGTACCGATGTCTGAAAATACAAGCTGGGTTCCCCGGTTTGCATTTGTCTGATAATATATTTCCGCTATCTTTTTTGCGCATACATTGACTTTGTGTCCGGGATGATCACCATAATCCGGGTTGATGAGCCGCATATCCGCCGACATCTTTTTGGCATAATTGGTAGCGATCAGCATACGGGCCGTATCTTCTTCTTTGGTTAGCGGGGCGCGTCCGATCAATCTCGCATCGCCGGTTTTGGCGAACGCCATTAGCTTACCAATAAATTCTTCCTGGTCCGGGGTGGGTTTAAGGTTGACTAAAGTTTCTTCCAGATCGGGTTTATCCAATTGGATATGTTTCGCCGTTTTGTAGTCCGTAATCTCGTTGTAAAAGAGCGCCAGTTCCGGCACTTTGATAAAATGACGGAAGCGTTCCTTCGCCGCAATTTCATTAGTGACCGAAAATTCAAAATCTACGGTCTTTCTTGCGAACACCGCTGCCCAGCCGTCGAAGTTCTCGATACGCTGGCGTTCCATTTCTTTTGGCCGCAGGTATTTAAAGATCAGATACATCTCCGTTAAGCTATTCGAGATCGGCGTTCCGGATAAAAAAGTAACGCAAAGGTCGCTCTCAAACTTTTTTTGCAAGGTTCTTACCGCGAAAAGCATATTTAACGCTTTCTGGCTACCTTCCTGGTTGCCCAGGCCAGCCACACGGTTATGGCGGGTGGTAAAGGTCAGGTTCTTGAACTTGTGCGACTCATCGACGAAAAGGTGATCGACATTCATTTCTTCGAAATTTATGCCGGTGTCTTTATGGTTTTCGATGGCGTATAAAATGCCGTCAAGTTTGACTTCGAGGTTGTTTCTCCGGATTTCAAGGCCTTTCAGCATTTTCCGGCTGATCTCGGCGCCCATATCCTTTAAGGTGATCAAATCTTGCAGGATATTATCCAGTTCCGCCTGGAAAATCTGTTTTTGGATTGCCGGCGATTGCGGGATTTTGCCAAATTGGTCGTGGGTAAGGATGATGCAATCCCAGTTATTGTTCTTGATCTGGTGAAAAAGCTGCTGGCGTTTGGCGGGACTGAAATCATTTTCTCCGGGTGCGAGTAACCTTGCTTTGGGATAAGCTTTGCGAAATGTGTCCGCAATCTGCCCGACATTGGCTTTGAGCGCTAATATCATGGGTTTTTGCACAATGCCTAAGCGCTTCATTTCCGTGGCAGCAATAACCATCAGCAGGGTCTTCCCTAAACCGACCTCGTGGTCGATGAGCGCGCCGCGGTTTTGCATAATGCGCCAGGCACCGTTCTTTTGCGAGGGATAGAGGTCATCGATCCCCAAATTTTTCAGGTCAAGGCCAGGAAACGTTAAATGGCTGCCGTCATATTCCCTCAGCACATAACAATTGAAAGTCTCATTATACAGCTTTTCGATTTCTTGTTTTTCAGCATCCGGTCTCTCCCGGAGCCAGTCCACGAAACCCAGCCTGATCTTTTCGATCTTTTCATGCGCTAATTGTATCGCTTCATTGTCCGGCTTTCTAACCGCGTTCTCTCCGTCACCTTCGGTATAGGTGAAATACGGAGAGGTGTTCTCCATGGCATGCTCCATTAAGCTGTGCCCCTTCATTTTTATACCCGATTTGGGGACGACTGCGTATTCCTCGTCAGTTATAGCGTTGCCGTTATTATAACTTACCTTGAAGGTGTCTGCTGATGAGAAGTATTCTACGCGTGTATCAATCCCAAACAAATCCGTAGCGAAGCGCTGGCACCAGGAGATTGGCATCCAGCGCTCACCGAGGTTGAAGTCCAATAATTCAAATGGAATTTTTTCGGGTTGTACTCTTTGGATCGCGGCCAGGCTGCGGGCGATCTGCAGGTCATCCGGTGTTTCTCTTGCCTGCTGCTCGGCGATCTTTAGTTTTTCGACGACATTTCCTGACAAATAGGCGTCGGTAGTAACCCAGCTATTTGTCTTTGGATTTTTGAATATTTGTTTTTCCAGTTGCCGGATAATTTCAGGTTCGGCGTGATTGGTGATGCGGCTGATGTAAGACAAATCTACAGCGCCTTTATCATTGAGGCATCGGGCCAGGGCTTCCGCCGGGTCATCGGTTTGGAGTTCATTTTGTTGCGGATAAACCGGTCCGTGAAAAATATCTGACTTAACCCATTGTTCATTTTCCTTGCGTTCCAGCGAGGAAATGATCACAAAGCCAAAAGCAGGGTCATTTAAGATTTTAGCGCGGTTGAGTACCTTGTTGATCTCGCCGAACTGTTCTTTGAACTTATCGTAAACACTATTCAGCGTAAACCGATCCAGGTGCTGCGGCGTTAATGTTTCAGATTCCTTGCTGCTTAATTCGAAATAAATATCACGCAGGCCGATATACTGTTTGTAAAAGGGCAGGTCTTTCTGTTCTTCTAAAGGTTTAAAGATTGCTTTGCCATCCGCTGGTGTATCTATCAAACCGGTTTTACCGTCATGGATAACTAAAGTATCTTTTACATAAAATGGCTTAAGGTTTGTAAAAGCGTCCGGCCGGTCGGCTTGCAGGTTAAACGCTGGTTCTAAACTACGGTCACCTTCGTACCGGTAATCATGTCCGAAATATTTGAGACGGGCGGACAGGGCTTTAAGTTCAAATGTGAGCGCAGTGCCGCTCAGCCATTTGTTGGAGAATTTGACTTCTGCAACATTGCTGTACAGTTTATACAGGTAGCGGCTGGCTGCTTTGCTGCGGGCTGTAAGCATGACGAGACTTTCGTGATCGGGTCTGTCGGTGGTACGGATTGTGCTGATCAACCTGGCTGTCGCCCCGTCAATGGTAGCTTTATCGGTATCATCCAAATATGCCTGCGCACGGTCAGTGTTTTGAGGTATAGCGTCGAACAGACCGAGCTGGGCAATAGAAGCGCTTTTTTTGCTTTCGGGAACTGGCAGAAACGTAAATGTTTTTGCGTTATCTTTTTTAGCAGGCTCGAAAGGACGAATTGAAATATCAAGGGCTATTTTATTCCAACGGTCATAGTTGAACCGTGCCGACAGACCTTCTGCAATTTGTGCTTGTAATGGCTCACGGAGGTCTTCGATATCACCGTTCATCCAAATGGTTTGGGACGGCATTCCATATTGGTTGGTTCCCTCGCCGATTTCATCGCCAAGGATCAACTCCTGATGGCGGTCTGCATAAGCGTTCACGAAATATTTACCGTGTTCATTGTGTTTAACAGCACATTCGAGCAATAAAGCCTCCGTTTCCGTAAAATCGGATTTCTGGTCATTCTTTTGGACAACCAGCAAATGCGTAGGCGCCTCGACGTTTGCGTTACCCTTCATGAGGTTGTCAGGCAATATGGAAAGGCTGATAAAATCAGCGGAGGTAAACAAGTGTTTTCTTGCAAACGTGTTCACTGGGTTATTCAGGAACACGTCCGTTGTCAAGTAAGCCATTAAGCCGCCATCGGCCAGCTTGTCAAGACCTTTGGCAAAAAAGTAGTTGTGTATCTTCTCGGTAGTGCGGCTGCCCTGGTAGGCCGGATCAAATACGGTAATGTTTCCAAAAGGGATATTGCTTACTACCATGCTCGATTGGCCTTTTTCCGTAGCAGGCGTTTCTTCGAAACCTTTAATCTGCACGATTGCATCGGTGCCATCTAACAGGGCGGTCAGGATTTTCCCGGTCAAAAGGTCTTTTTCTACTGCAGTGACGTTAATTTCCGGAAAAGCCTTATAAGCTTCGGTAATAAACACCCCGGCGCCCGCGCTCGGCTCATACAAATGCGCCGGGAAGATGTTTTGTTCGCGGAGGGCTGCATACAGCGCCTGCGGTACAAATGGCGGGGTATAAAAAGCAGTCAGCGTCGACTGCCTCATTGCGTAAACGGCTTCCTTAAATTGCTTTTCTGAAAGTTTTTCTTCCAATAGCCGGTGCAGGTCCTTCACCAGGGGATAGAGGCGCTGGTCAACCCCGGATATTTTCATATTCCGCCACTCATCGACGGAGTTGTCAGCAAATAAAACCGCCTTCAGGCCGCCGAATCCGGCGTAGCTTGCCAGTAATTCGGTCTGCGATTCGGTGAAAGGTTGTTTGCCGTCCCATTCCAGCGCCAGGCGAATCGCATCGATGTTGTTCCGCAGTTTTTGGGCTGAATTAAATGCCATCTTCGCCTCCTTCCTCCAGATAATCTTCAATGACAGCAGTTACCGCATAGTTCAGGAGCCGGTTTTCCTCGCGGTGCGGAAACCCAAACTCCTCCATAACCGGTTTGCAGACGCCGACCAGGTTTATCAGTTCGTAATGGAGGATAGAGCAGGCAAAGAACCTATAATATGTTTCTTCAAACTCCTCCTCGAGTACAGCGGCGATATAGTCATACCGTTCCTGTAAAATGTCCCTGCCGGCTGATTCTGGTATCAGTATTTTTGGTTCCGGAGCGGGCATGCGTCCGGTATCCCGGAGAGCTTTGCCCAGGTTATAAGATGTGGCCATGATGAAGGACTGGAAAAAGAAAAGGCCGCGATGGGAGTCGCAGCCTTAAGATGAATTAGAAAATAAATTAATGCCCTATCGTACTTTTACCTATCCCCGGCGGTCCGGCTATAATGTTGATCATTGCCATATTCCCAAACCTTTGCGTTATCGAATAAAATATTTTCATTGTTCATTACGTATCCCATTTGGTTGGTACATAGTAAGGTTTTTCCGATTTTAAAATCAGGAATATTTTGATGATGGTGTCCATATATCCACAAATCAGGCCCGTTTTTTTGGATCAGGCTGGTGAGGTTGACAGCAAAGGCTTCGTTCAGGATGTCACCAAGATATTGCGGCGGGTAATTGATAAAAGTGGGGGCATGGTGGGTCACGACAACTTTGCTGATTCCAGGCAAATCCGTGGCCAATTCGTTTTTAATAAAAGCTAACGATACTTCATGTTCCCGGTTCAAATCTTCGCAAGTCAGCTGGTTGCCATTGTTTCTAATCAAATGGAAGTCATTCATGCTTCGCTCGATGGCTATCTGGTGATTGGGTTTGACTTTGGTCCAGAGTGTAGAAAGTATTAGCCGTGTGTTTTCAATAGTTATTGCGTAATCGTTAACCAGAAATACATTGTCCCGGACATTTTCCAGGAACGCACCGCGTTTAGCGGCCAGGTCGTAATGATAATATTCATGGTTGCCCGGCACCCAGTAGGTGGCCTTGAAGTTTTCCGATACATAGTCAAAGAACCAGGCTTTGTCAGCGATTTGCCGGAATGGTACGATATCGCCTGCCAGAATCAGTATGTCAGCGGCGGGCTTTAAATTGTTTTGCCATAAAAGGGCATGGTTTTCCGGAAATTCGAGGTGGAGGTCGGAGGCGTATTGTATTGTCATGTAACAAAACTAACCCGAAATAATACTTCGTGGTGGTAGGTAACTTATTTTTTTACAGAATCATCTCGTATAACCTGGTCCAGGCCTGCCTCTTTCAATTGCATCTACAAAATCCTGTTTGATGAATCCCCAACGTTTGCCACGCAGACACATAGGGTCGGTAAATGGATCAGCATAAGAAAAATCGGTGAAGTTTGTTCTGATCAATGGTTCGTCGTGCGTCCATTCGAACCTTGCAGCATGGAGTGAAATCATCTCCTCAATCGAATAAGATTCCATTAACTCATGCAAATCCCAAAAGTCCTTTTTGCGGCCTTTTCTTTGAATAATATCAACTTTCATTGCGGTGATTTCCTCAATCGTCGCCATGCGAACATTATCTTCGAAGACAAGCGGCTGAAAAAACGGGTCCATCGAATAGTAAATATCCACTTTGACATAATCTTCATCATCAGCGCCTACCAAATATGATTT
>Ga0206878_10224_pt1 | contig 22979 bp, 25 predicted proteins | sample Alteio_BWOrgCont_8_FD_152621 | JGI IMG/M metagenome (GOLD analysis project Ga0206878, IMG submission 152621) | Enriched cells from forest soil in Barre Woods Harvard Forest LTER site, Petersham, Massachusetts, United States -... | ecosystem: Environmental > Terrestrial > Soil > Temperate forest >... | reverse complement strand
GGCGGCGCGAAATGGATGAGGAGCGGCGCCGGGCTCGGGACTTCTTTGCTGATGTGGACTTGCTGGTTACACCGACCATGCCTATGCCGGCGCCGGCGATCGCTGATTTGAAAGGAGCTCCTGACGCGCTCCGTCCGGCGGAACTTAAGTTGCTGCGGAACACGCGGCCGTTCAATGTCTGGGGACTGCCTGTTGTCTCAGTGCCTTGCGGCTTCACGAAAAACGGCTTGCCCGTTGGCTTGCAGATAGCCGGGCCGCACTGGCGGGAGGATTTGGTGCTGCGGCTTGCTCATGCTTACGAGTCGGCGACGGAGTGGCATAAGCGGTGTCCGGCTGTGGATTTCTGAGTGAAACAAATTCTCGACAGGACTCGCCGGAGTTGGGACGGGTTGGCTTCCGAGTCAGATATACAGATTAAATTTTTTCTTTCGATATCCCCGAAAGTCTTGCCCAGCGCGGGTTTCGCTGAACCGTATCTTGCAAAATCTGGTTTTCAAAGAACTTAGATACCAAAATCTTGAGAACCAAAGGCTTAGGGGTTGCACTCTGGGTGCTTCTGACCGTCACTGCCTCGACTATGATCGCGCGATTTAAATTGCGGGGCAAGGTTGGATGTCACAGGGTGGTTGTGGAAAATAATAATGCCGTAGCGAGGGTGAACACCACCGAGGTCAGACATTGGCCGCGTGCAAAGCCGTGTCGTCCCTAGGGGACTTGTTCTTTCTTCCGACCGTACCCCGGACTTACGTCCGGGGCTAATGAATGCCGTCCCTGGCGGGACTGGAGTTCGGTGATTGGGACGACCTCTTCTCCCGGCATGTTCGCAAACGAGCATTTATGCCTTCCCGCAAACGCCTTGCGGGGCCGTCGGTGGGGCTCGCCGATAGGGATCCTTCGACTCCACATCTGCTTCCGCTTCGCGGAAGCAGATGCTCCGCTCAGGATGACAACTTTGACTCGGGCTTCAGTCCACCGTTCGCACATCGTCTGGCAGCATTAGGACGAAGGTGCAGGTGCCTGTTGCTACGGAACAGGAAAGAACTCCGCGACGGAGGATTTTTACTGGGGTGTCGTCGGGGAAACTGAGACGGTATTCGGCGGTGCGGAGGGCGTCGGTGAAGACTTTTAGTTTCTCGTCGCCGCTGGTGAACTTTACGGCTTCGACTGTGGCGGCGGAACCCTTGCCGCGGCTTAGGAGTACGAAGAATTCTGCGGTGGCGGTCGCTTTTGCTACCTTGCCCAGGTCGATCGTGCGCAGGTGCTGCAATTCGTCTTTGTACTTTGCTGCTGCGGTGTCCGCCTTGGCGCTGCCGCCGGCGATCGCTGCCAGGCGGTCGCGGGTTTCGGGGATGGGCCGCAATCCGCTTAGGGAAAGCGCGTAAGTGCGCAGAGCGCGATCTTTCTTGCCTTCTTTTTCGTAGATCTGGCCTAGATGGTCGCCCACTTCGCCGTGCTGACCCAGGTCCCAGGCGGCGGCAATGTATTTTTCGGCCTTATCCAAATTGCCTTCTCCGAAATAGACCCAGCCTAGCGTGTCCCAGTAAGCGATAAGGGACGGGACTAGAGGCAAGTCTTGCGCCGTGAGGCGGTCGAGGGAGACATTGCGCAACGCCGCCGTGGTGGCTGACACCGCCGATTCGGCATATTGCTGGGCGCGGTCGAGGTGAGAATTTTTCAGCGAAAGCTGGTAGGCGATGTTGTTCCAGACCAGCGGCGTGGCTGAGAGTTCGACTGCGTGGTCGAAGGTGGCTAGGGCTTTGTCGTCCTGGCCGAGGTTCAGATAGGCGTCACCGAGGCTGACTTGAAGTTCGGGATTGTCGGGCGTTAGAGACGCGGCCTTTTCCAACTCGGGAGCGGCTTCGGCGTACTTGTGCCACTCGGAATACATGCCGCCCAGGCCGGCGTGGGCGAACTTGTCGAGGGGATTGATTTCGATCTGCTTGTTGAAGGCGGTTACTGCGTTGTCGTACTTGCGCTCCTGCCAGTAGGCGCGGCCCAGGGCGTTGTAGGCGAACTCGTCGTAGGGATTGATTTCAATCTGCTTGTTGAGGGCGGCAATGGCTTCGTCATTCTCACGCATGCCCATGTAAGCGACGGCCAGGGCATACCAGGCGTACTTGTTCTTGGCGTCGACCTCGGTGGCGCGCTTGAGAAGCTGAATGGCGAGAGGCAGATTGTTGGTGGCGAGAGCGGCGCGGCCGCTTTCGACCAGGTCATCCGCCTTCATGTCGGGCAGGAGCGTGAGCGAGCCGGCTACTGTGTTCTCGACAGAAAGAAACTGTCCCAGGTCGGAGTTGACGGCGCGGCGGAAGGCCTGGTAATCGGTGGCGCGGGGCGCGGGAAGTTCGTCCTGACGGAGGGTTAGCGTCCTAGCGGCCGTGAAGGTGGTCCCTTCCAGCTTGTAGGTGGCCTGGTATTCGGCGTAGTCGCGCCTGACGGAAAGAGCCAGCGGGGCGTGCGCGGTGTATTTGGCGGGCAGTTCGAGCTTGATTTTGTAGACGTAATCCGCTTTGGGGCCGAGCTTCAGCGGCTCAGCGTCGGCGTCGGTATCGTCATCGGTATTGCTGAGGTCGGGAAGGTTGAACTGGCAAAGCGGCAGAATGAGGTCGGACTTTTTCTTGGACCAGTCGAGGAAGTTTGGCTTGGCGACATCGTAAGACATGGTGAAGGGCTCGCGGGTCGCGGCCGGATCGCTGATCTTAAGGTTGGTGATATCGCCGCCAATGCCGGCGTTGACATTTTCCACAACGCGTTGCCATTGCGCCTCGGGGACGCGGCGAAAAACCGAACGCAGCAGCAGTTCTTCGTCGCCGCGGAAGGTGTAGTGCACATGGGCTTCGAGTTTGCCGATCTCATTTACTTTGCCATCGATGTCGGAGATCTCGCTGTCGGGCATGGGGGTATCGGCGGGCGTTTCCTCGAGATGTGGCGCGGAGCCATCCGCGGGAATGACCAGCGCCAGCTTGTTGCGCAGACTGAAGGCCAGCAGGCGGAAGGGAGCCACTTCGGCGGTAGTATCCATCCAGACTTCCTCGTTGGGCGTCTTCATTGGCAGCATGGTGATGACGTGATCGAACTGCGAGGGGGAAGGCACGTCGGGATCGAGCTTGCGGCTGGAGTTGATCAGCACCGAAGAGGCGTGCAGGCCCTCGGCTTCGAGCAGAGAGGCGAGCAGGGTGTGCTTGTCCTTGCAGTCGCCGTACTGGTCGTGGAGGACATCGCTGGCGGCGTGGGGCTGGTAGCGGCCTACGCCCAGCGACAGGCTGACGTAGCGGAAATTCTTGGCGACGAAATCGTAGAGACCCTCGACTTTATCCAACTGCGTGTTGAGACCTTTGGTGAGGTCGTCGGCTTTGGCGCGAACTTCGGGCGAGGGGGCGCGTCGGTCTTTTTCGAGACTCGCGTACCAGCGGCCGATCTGCTCCCAACTGACGAAGGTGGTCAGCTGGATGTCAGGGCGTTCGTCGTCGGCTTTCTTCTTTTTCTTTTTGGCCTTGTCTCTGTCCTTGTCGTCTTTGGCTTTGGCGTCGTCTTCGCGTTCGAGGTGAGAGTTGGTCCAGTGGTAGATGCGGCGTCCGTTATTTTCGGAGATCTTGGGATCCATGCCCGCCTTGTTCTTCAGTTTGAGCTGGCGGTCGGAGGGGACATCGACGTCGAGTTCTTCGTCGAGCATGATGCTGTTCTTGTCGAAATCGTAGTCGGCCCAGAACTGGCCGGCGGCGAGCGGCGTGTGAATCACGGTGACCATGTCGTATTCGAGCACTTCTCCGGGACGCAGGCCGGGAACGGTGATGTGCTTCTGGCGGTAGTCGGTGTAGACCGGAGCCTCGCGTTCGACGGGGGCGCTGAGGTCCTGCACGGCGTCGTCGCCGGCCTTGACCACGGTGCCGTCGGCTTTGACCACGCGGACGTAGGCGATCTCGACCCGTTCGTTGGCGGAGTTGTAGCCGACCTGAATCTGTCCCCACTGTTGGACTCCGGCTTCGCTTTGCACGCGGATGCGGGCAACGGTTTCTTTGCGGCCGGTGCCATCGCTTTCGAAACGATAGCGGGAGCGGTACTGCTCGACTACGAAGGCTTCCTGGGAATAGTCGTGCTTGGAGTCTTCGGGCTTGGCTGCGGGGTCCGAGGGCTTGGCTTGGCTGGGAGTGGCCTGGCCGGTTGGAGATCCCTTTTTCGTTTTCGAGGGAGCGGCCGGGGGGGTGGGAGTTTCGTTCGATTGTGCGGGGGCATTGAGGGGTGCGGCCAGGGTGCAGGCCATCAGGAGCGATAAACAGAAACTGCGCATAGGCTAATAGTAAGGCCTGCGGCGCTTGTATCCCAAGGGGAAGGTGCGCAAGGGCTCCGGACGTTACGCAGATCGACGTTACGAAGATCTGGGATTAGAAATTACATTTCCTGCCTCGGGCGCTTCAAAACCATAGTAAAATCCTGCTCAGATGATCTTGCCTGGCCGCGACGCCGGGCAAGCGTGACGCATGAGGCACTTGCGCCGCGAACTCTGCGCGGAGGTTTTTTAGCATGGACGATCGGGCCCCTGACGTCTCTTCTTCGATTTCCCAGCAGTCAATTTCCCAGCCCGTAGCGGGCGGCAAGCATCGTGAAGGCCGCGGGGCGTGGGTTCTCACGGCCTATGGTATTTCTGGGCTGGTTCTTTTCGGGCTTCTGGCTTATTTCTTTTCGAACTTCATCGCTCGCTAGTTAAGAGTCAGGCTTGACTAAGAAGGCATCGAGCTTCGCTCGACGGGACAGCTGAGGCTGCTGTCCCCACACGTGTTACAATGAGCGGCCTTAGGAACTGCTGCTTCGTACGGAACCCGGCGTTTTCCCACACTGACGCACTGAGAAGAGGACACCGCGATAAGCCGTGGCCAAGAACCCTACTCCCGCCGCTGGACCCATCACCTACGCTGACGCGGGTGTGAATATCGATCGCGCCAACCGCACCAAGCAGCGCATCAAGTATCTGGCGCATAAAACTTTTACTCGTGGCGTGCTTAGTGAAATTGGCGGGTTTGGCGGGCTGTTCGCGGTGGATAAGACCAAGTACCTGGACCCCGTGCTGGTATCGAGCGTCGATGGCGTCGGGACCAAGCTCAAGATTGCTTTCGAAATGGGGCTGCATTCCACGGTGGGTGCTGATCTGGTGAACCACTGCGTCAACGACATCGCTGTGCAGGGCGCCGCACCACTATTTTTTATGGATTATCTGGCGACTGGGAAGCTTGAGCCCACGATCGCTGAGAAAGTAGTGGAAGGCATTGCTGACGCCTGCAAGCACAACGGGTGTGCCCTGATCGGGGGAGAGACAGCGGAGATGCCTGGGTTCTATCCCGATGGTGAGTACGATCTGGCGGGATTTATTGTGGGCGTGGTGGAGCGCGAGCGAATCATCACCGGCAAGGAAGTGCAGATCGGCGATGTTGTGCTCGGCATGGCTTCGAACGGGCTGCACACCAACGGATATTCGCTGGCGCGCAAGCTGCTGTTTGAAGTGGCGCATTACTCGCCGGAGGACTACGTCAACGAGATCAAAAATAAAGTGGGCAATGAGCTGATGCGCACGCACAAGAGCTACTGGCCCGCGCTGAAGAAGCTGCTTGATGCGCAATGCGTTTCGGCTTTGGCCCATATTACTGGCGGGGGCATTACGGAAAACCTGCCGCGGGTGCTGCCCCGCGGGACTGCGGCTGCGATTGATCTTGGCTCGTGGCCGGTGCCGCCTTTGTTCGAGCACCTACGGCAGCTGGGGAATGTTCCGCAAGATGAAATGCTGCGGACTTTCAACATGGGGCTTGGCATGCTGCTGGTTGTCCCGCTGGCGAAATTCAAGAAGGCTCAGACTGTGCTCGAACGCGTGGGCGAGAAGGCTTACACCGTGGGCCGCATCGTCAAGGGCGAGCGCAAGGTGATCTACAACTGAGTCTCGCGGACGCCATGCATAACCTGGGTATTCTCCTCTCTGGACGGGGCTCAAACTTCGTTGCCATTGCTGACAGTATTGACGCGGGCCGCATTGCGGACGCGCGAATTGCCGTTATTATCTCGAACCGCGCGGATGCGCCGGGGGTCGCCACGGCACGGCAGCGTGGATTCAATACAGTCGTGATTCCGTCGAAGGGCAGGTCGCGAGAAGAGCACGACCGCGAAGTCGTCGGCACGCTCAAGCAACATAAGGTGGGCCTTATCTGCCTCGCGGGATACATGCGGTTGCTCTCGCCCTGGTTTGTGCAGCAGTTCCCGCGGCGGATTCTGAATATCCATCCATCGTTGCTGCCCGCGTTTCCTGGGCTTGAAGCTCAGGAGCAGGCCTTTGCCTATGGAGTGAAAGTTTCCGGATGCACTGTGCATTTTGTGGATGAAGAGCTTGATCACGGAGCGATCGTTGTGCAGAAGGCAGTTCCCGTGCTCGACGGCGACCACGAGCATACCTTGGCCGCGCGCATTCTGGAGCAGGAACATGTTGCTTATACCGAGGCGATCAACATTGTGCTCGGTGGAAAGTTTGAAATTGTCGGCCGACGTTTGAAATCGGGAAGTTGAACAGAGAGTAGCCGCTCCCTGGCAGCGCCTGGCTGCGCTCGGCCGGGACAGCCGAAGGCGGCTGTCCCCACATAGAGCTTAGTTAATCTTGTGTCCACTGTTTCGCCATCCTCACAATCTCCAGAGTTTCTCCATTTGACAGTGGGGCCTTCTGGCGCTCGATTTCTGCGTATCCCTTGGCGCGATAGAAAGCGACGCCGCTTAGGGTTGCTCCCATCTCCAGGCGGGTGAAGCCCGCTTCGAGGGCCGCGTTCTCGCAGGCTTCGAGGATCAGGCTGCCGATGCCGCGCCGCGCCCATCTGGGATGCACGAAGAAGGCGCGAATCTTTGCGGCATCCTGCTTGGGGTCGAGCAGTGCGTCTTCGCGGGCGGCGTATTGATCGCCTCCGTACAAGGTTTTGCGCTTGCTCCATCCGCCACAGGCTGCGATCTCTGGGTGCCCCGTCTCTGAAACCTCCGCCACCAGATACGTTCCATCCGCGATGAGCTGGCTGTCCACGCCATAGACCGATTGCAGTGCTCGTTCGATCTGGGCTGGTGAATAGTCATAGGCTTGCAGACCTCGCACGGAGGCCTCGATCACTTCGCGCAGGCGCGGAACATCTGCCGGAGTCGCCTTTCGTATGTGAATGTTCATTCAGTCCGCTTCTACAAGTGAATTCTCGTCATTCTAACGTCCGAATTCGGCCTTTGCCGCTTCGTTCCTTATAATGTCCTTTCCCATGGCAAACTTCGCAACTGTCGACGAACAACTGACGTATCTCAAGAAGGGCTCGGCGGAAATCATCCGCGAGGGCGATCTTCGTGCCAAGCTGGAGAAGTCGCGCGCCGCGGGGAAGCCTTTGCGCGTGAAGCTCGGTATGGACCCGACGGCTCCTGACTTGCACCTTGGGCACACCGTCGTGTTGCGCAAGCTTAAACATTTTCAAGATCTCGGGCACACGGCAATCTTTCTGATTGGCGACTTCACTGGAATGATCGGCGATCCGACGGGGCGCTCGGCTACGCGTCCTCCGCTGACTCGCGAGCAGATTGAGGAGAACGCGGAAACTTATAAGGCGCAGGTTTTCAAGATTCTTGATCCGCAGAAGACTGTGATTGACTTCAACCGGCGCTGGTTTGCGAAGTTTACGGCCGACGATTTCATCCGCCTGATGGCGAAGTACACGGTTTCTCAACTGCTGGAGCGGGAGGACTTTCACAAGCGCTTTCGGGAAGAAAAGCCCATCGCGCTGCACGAACTGCTCTATCCGCTGGTACAGGGCTATGACTCGGTTGCGCTCGAGGCGGACGTGGAGCTGGGCGGGACGGACCAGAAATTTAATCTGCTGGTCGGCCGCGAGTTGCAGCGGGCTTACGGGCAGGAATCGCAGGTGGTACTGACCACGCCGATTCTTGAGGGGCTTGACGGTGTGCAGAAAATGTCGAAATCTTTGGGGAATGCGATTGGGATTCACGAAGCGCCGCTAGAAATGTATGGCAAGGTGATGAGCATTTCTGACGAGATGATGTGGAGGTATTACGAGTTGCTGACGGATGCGCTACAGACCGAAATCGACGCATTGAGGCACGGGGTTCAAACTGGTGAGCGCCATCCGATGGAAATAAAAAAATCTCTTGCTCGACTCATCGTGAGTGATTTCCATTCGAGAGAAGCCGCTGAAGCGGCCGCCAAGGATTGGGCCGAACAGTTTCAGGAAGGTCGCGTCCCTGACCACGTCTTGGAAGTAGCAATTGAGGTTACTGAGAATGGCGTTCGGCTTGACAAGCTGCTCTTTCGCGTCGACTTGGCGGAATCGGTCACCGACGCTGGAAGAAAGTTGAAACAGAAGGCGGTAAAAGTAAATGGCGCGCTTGTGACGGACCCAGTTACGCGGATTGATTTGAGCGAACCCGTCACGTTGCAAGTTGGTAGAAAAATCCGAGTAGTTCGCCCAAGCCGGATTATGGGTACTCGGCCCAAACAATGACCATGTGGGGACAGCCGCCCTCGGCTGTCCCGGCGAGTGAAGCTCGCCGGGGTTTCCTTTCCAGCGTTCCCAATCTGAAATTGGGAAGGAATTTATAGGGTTCCCAAACCCTTTCGCCCTACAACTTCTACTAGACTTCAAGCAGAACGGAGCTTCGCTCCGCGGACAGCCGAGGACGGCTGTCCCCACATACAACCTTGTGCCGCTGGCTTTTTATCGTCGACAGCTTCCGCATCTTCAGTGCGATGATAAGCCGCACTTCGTGACATTCTGTACTGATCGCCGTTGGGTTTTGCCTGAGAGTGTGCGTGCCATCGTGCTGGAATGCTGTCTGCATCATAACGGGGAGAGATTCGACCTGCGGGTCGCTGTGGTAATGCCCGATCATGTTCACATGATCTTCACGCCGTTGGCCAACCAGCGGGCCTTGGAGACCTATTCGCTCGCCAAGATCATGGATTCGGTCAAGGGGTTCTCGGCCCACAAAATTAACAAAAAGCTGGGGCGTAAGGGCCGGGTTTGGCAACCGGAGTCGTTTGATCACGTGGTCCGTTCCTCGGAGAGTCTTGACGCGAAAATCGCGTATCTGTTGGAGAACCCCGTTCGAGCGGGGATGGTCGGGGAGTGGGCACGATATCCTTGGTTGTGGAAGAAGCCGTTTGTGAATCCCTTTGCTGGCGCGCTGGAGCCGTGACTGCCGCGAGCTGGGCTTCGCCCAGCGGACAGCCGAGGGCGGCTGTCCCCACATGAGTAGATTCTGCTAGTCTCAAGCGCGGAGATGCGCGCGGCGGCCGTTCTCGGGTTGGGATGTTCTGCTCGGAACCTCACGCCTTTTCAAACCGACACGAATGTCGACTGGCGTGTCGGGATGCCTGCAGGTGCCGATTCGGCTGACGTCGTCCTGCTGTTTGGGGGCGATGGGACCATTCATCGTCACTTGAGTCAACTGGTTAAGCTTGGCTTGCCTGTGCTGGTGGTTCCGGTTGGGAGCGGTAACGACTTTGCTCGCGCTCTTGGGCTACGTCGCGTGCGTGACTCGCTTTTGGCTTGGCGGCGCTTCTGCGTCGGACAGGACAACGTACGCGCTATCGATCTAGGAGTGATTACTCCACTGGAAGTCGCGGGCGGGGCGCCCGCTCCACACGAGTCTTGTCGCTATTTCGGCAGCGTGGCTGGGGTGGGGCTTGACGGCGAAGTGGTGCGGCGTGCTAACGCTCTGCCGCGCTGGGTGCGGGGGCACGGGGGTTATGCGTTGACCTTGGTTCCAACTCTCTTTCGTTTTGCTCCGCTGCCTATGAAGATTCTCGTCCCGGACGAAGCCGGTGGATGGACTACTCGGAGCGACCAGCCCACGATCCTGGCGGCTTTTGCTAACACTTCGACTTACGGCGGCGGCATGAAGATCGCGCCCAGAGCACGGATGGATGACGGGCAGCTTGATGTCTGTGTGATTGGCGGTATTGATCCCTTCAAGCTGGCGTGCCTGTTTCCTACCGTTTACTTTGGCCGACATCTTGGTATCCGGGGAGTGGAGTACTTCCAGACGGCGCGGTTGCGCGTGGAAACCGAGGCGCCGCTTGATGTTTATGCCGATGGCGAATACGTCTGCCAAACGCCGGTGGAGGTGGCCGTTCGGGGCGGGGCGCTGAAGGGGATCACACCTTAGCCTTCCGGTGCTAAACTTTCCGTATGCCTGAGAAACGTTCCCACACGCTGCTTTGGATTCTGATCGGAGGAGGAGCATTCTTCCTTTTTGTGCTGGCCGTGTTTTCGCTGGTTTACCTGACGCTGCACGCGGGCACCAATGAGGCCGGATTCAGCGGCTTTGGCGACCGCATCGGGGTGGTAGACCTGGAGGGCGTGATTCTTTCGCCTCAGCCAGTCGTTGGCCAGCTCAAGAAGTTTGCCGATGACTCTTCGATCAAGGCAATCATCCTGCATGTGAACTCGCCGGGCGGCGGTGTGGCAGCTTCGGAAGAGATTTATCGCGAGGTGAAACGCATCCGCGAGGAGAAAAAGAAACGGGTTGTGGTTTCGATTGAGAGCGTGGGGGCCAGCGGGGCGTATTACATCGCGTCGGCTTCGAACAAGATCTACGCCGACCAGGGCAGCATTGTGGGCTCGATCGGGGTGATTGCGGAGTGGGTGAACTATGGCGACCTGCTGAAGTGGGCTAAGTTGAAGAGTGTTGTGATCAAGAGTGGCGAATTCAAGGACACGGGCAATCCTACTCGCGATCTCACTCCCGCGGAGCAGGCCTACATGCAGTCGCTGATCGACAACATGTTCGGGCAGTTCGTGCAGGCGGTGGCCGATGGGCGCAGCATGAAATTCGACGACGTTAAAACTATCGCCAACGGCAAGGTTTGGACGGGCAAGGAAGCGCTGTCGATGAAGCTGATTGACGATGTGGGCGACTTTGAAGCCGCAGTCAAAGACACGGCAAAGTCGGTGGGCATCTCGGGGGAACCGACGCTGGTGCGGCCAGAGAAAGATCGTAAGACGATGCTGGACCTGCTGACCGGGGACATCTCGCAGTGGATCCCCAGCCGCGAGAAGATGCTGGAGGAGCAGGTCGGGTTTTACTACCTGTGGAAGTAGGCGCTTCGGCGTCGGGTCCCAATGCTGCGGATCCGTGACTTAAGCCCTGACGCCCCGCGTCCCCAAAACTGTGACTTGCGTACAACCCCTGAAATTTGAGAAGGTTATGCAGGGTTCCGATATGGGACCGAGGCGGTTGCCGGGGCAAGTGGCGATTGGCTCAGTTAAGGCCGGGCCGGGAGCGAAGGGACACTATGACGAAAGCCGACTTGATTGATGAAGTCTCGCGTTTAGCGGAACTTACGCGCAAAGACAGCGAAGTAATTGTGGAAGCGATCTTTGACAGCGTAGTGCGGTCATTGCGCGCGGGCGACAAGATCGAGATACGGGGCTTTGGCAGCTTCCGCACCCGGCAGCGAAAGGCGCGCATGGGGCGCAATCCCAAGACTGGCGAAAAGGTCGAAGTGCCGGCAAAGAAGATTCCTTTCTTCAAGCCCAGCAAAGAGCTGAAGGATCTGGTGAATGACGGGATCGCTGACGCGGCAGCGGCTCCGAGTGCGCCGCCTATGGGATAGAAGTGCGGAAGTCATTTTGACTTCCGACTTCTGCCTTCGGTTTACGCTCGGATTCCAACTGCTCCCATCATCCGTCCGGTCTGACCCTTCTCAGCGCGATAGGAAAATAGCAGATCAGTGTTGCAACTCGTGCACAAGGGCGAGGCTTCGATGCTCTTCGCCGGCACTCCTGCCGCTAATAGCTGTTGACGATTGGCTTCCACCAGATCCAGAAAAATCTTCTTCGGCAGTTCGCTGTGGCCCGGGGGGCGAGCTGTGAGGAACAGCATGGGATATTTCTCGCGCACCGGATCGCGCTCCTCGACTTCCCGGAATAGCTTTGCCGCGTAGGCGAACTGCGACTCGAACTGCTCGCGAACTTCGTTGCCCACCTGATAGCAGCAGCCATGAACGCCGGGGCCGATCGCGGCCCTGAGATCCGCCGGCCGGGTACCGAAGCGGCGGCGCATCTCGCCTACTCCTTTCTCGACCATGCGCTTCAGCGTGCCCCGCCAGCCGGCGTGAAACACGCCTATGGCGCGGTGCTTGGGATCGACAAGAATGATGGGCAGGCAATCGGCGGTCTGAATCGCTAGCAACAGACCGGGAGTCGACGTGAGGAGGCCGTCGCCAACGAGCTGGGATTTGGACGGGGCTTCGACGAACCGAATGGTATCGGAATGAACCTGGCGCAGCGTGACTAGCGGCCAGCTGCCGGAAGTGAGTTCGCGGGAGAAAGCGGCTCGGTTGCGCTCGACGGCGGCTTTGGAGTCGTCCTTGGTGAATCCTAGGTTGAGTGCGGTGCCGCCGTAGGCGCGCGAAAATCCTCCCGGACGCGTGGAGAATCCGTGGACGAGCCAGGGAAGTTTGTTGAGGTTTGCGGCGCGAAGAATTTTGAGTTTGGCTTGCTTCGCAACCTGCTTCAGACCCTGGTTCGGCACCTCTCCATGTTAACCGTCAGCCCAGCGTTGACGCACTCCAGCAAGAAACTTTTTCTTGTCGGCTCGCATTCGCCGGACTAGCGCTTGATTGCCGGTATCTTCGTGCGCGGCCGCCCAGAGCACCATCTCCGTAAGAACCGGTGCCAGATCGATTCCTTTCCTGGTGAGCAAGTAAATTACCTTGCGCCCGTCGGATGGGTCCGGCTCCGTGGTGATGATTCCGTAGGCGACGAGCTTGCGCAGGCGATCGGCCAGGATATTCGTTGCGATCCCCTCATAACATTCCAGAAATGTTTTGTAGGTACGGGCGCCCACCAGCATCATGTCGCGGATGATGAGCAGCGACCAGCGGTCACCCAACATTTCCACGGAAGCGTTCAGCGGACAACCTGACCTGCGCTTTTTCTTTCGGACCATGTTCAGGTCTATTGTTCAGCACTTACTTGCAAATCACAAGTGAAATGTGAATACTGTTCGCGGCCAGTATTCACGGGAACAAATCTATCGACCGAAAGATTGTCAGGATGATCGCGTTGGGAAGCTTTGCGCTGGTTGTCATGCTGAGCGCTCCGCAGACTTGGGCCGAGGACTCCAAGACCCCGTATTTGAGCATGGCCCCGCTTGACCAATATCTGATGGCGGATCGAAGTGCCGAGATAGCACTGGCACGGAGCGCGGTCCCGGAATCCATCTCGCGCGATGCCGAGGTCTTGGTGCTTGGACGGCATGGTTACGAAACTGCGGTCAAAGGCAAGAACGGTTTCGTTTGTATCGTGGAACGATCGTGGATGTCCCCGTTCGACGATCCGGAGTTTCTGAACCCCGATCAGCGGCTTCCGCTATGCCTCAATCCGCCAGCTGCGCGATCCCACTTGCCACTTACTTTCAAGATGACAGCACTGGCATTGGCTGGACGTTCGAAGACGCAGATGTTCGACAGTATCAAGGCCGCGTTCGACAAGAAGGAACTGCCGATGCCGGAACCTGGTTCGATGTGCTACATGATGTCGAAGCAGCAGTACTTTGGCCACAAGTACGGGAACGCGGATCCGCATCTGATGTTTTGGGTTTCCAAGACAGACGACGTGTTTTGGGGCGCAGGTCTTCCTGGCTCCCCGGTGTATGTGCATCAATACTCTCCGGAGCCGATCACCGAGTTCATTATTTCGGTGTCCAAGTGGTCGGACGGAACGCCTGTTCCCACGGATTAGCACTGACGCGCGAACCTTCACGCGCTCGAGGCACAACCCCTATGACCGACGACATTGCAACGAAGATTCTGGACCGTACGATTTGGTATCCTCGTCGATCAGTTTGGCATGCGGGGTATGGTCTACGGCAAAAGTCGCGCTGAGTGTGGGGAAGATTAAGTGCGAAAAGTGATTGTTTCCAATCTGGCATCGCTGGATGGCTTCTTCGAAACGCCCGACAAGAAGCTGGATTGGTTTGTGACTGATGCGGAGTTTTTTGATTATGCCAAGGCCATGCTGCATACGGCGGATACTCTTTTGTTCGGGCGGGCGACTTATGAGCTCATGGCCGGTTACTGGCCCACCGCTCCCGCGGATGAAATCGCGGACAAGATGAACAATCTGCCAAAGATTGTCTTCTCCAGGACTTTGCAAAAGGTGGCATGGAATAATTCGAGGCTGGCCGAGAAGAATCCGCAGGAAGAAGTTTCAAAATTGAAAAATCAGCCTGGGAGGGACATAGTAGTCTTGGGCAGCGCTACTGTCGCATCGTCCCTGCTGATGGCAGGGCTGGTCGATGAGTATCGCGTGATTCTGCAGCCGGTTTTGATTGGCCGAGGCAACCCTCTGTTCAAAGACATAACCGAAAGGATGCAGCTGAAACTTATGAGTGCAAGGGCCTTTGGTTCGGGTGTCGTTCTACTGAGCTACCAGAGATCCTGAAAAAAGCACCTCGGGAGAAAACAATGAGCAAGGTTCGAGTACTGGTGGGTACGCGCAAGGGCGCATTCGTTTTGACGGCGGACGGCAAGCGCGAAAAATGGGAAGTCAGCGGTCCGCATTTTGCCGGGTGGGAAATGTATCACGTGAAGGGATCGCCCGCGGATCCGAATCGGCTGTATGCGTCGCAGTCGAGCGGATGGTTCGGGCAGATCATCCAGCGCTCCGACGATGGCGGCAAGACGTGGCATCAGCCCGGAACGCCGCCCGGAGAGCCCCCTGCGCCCGGTCCTCCGAAGGCCGCAAGCAACAAGTTTGTTTATGACACGTCTGATGCGACTGGCAAGCCCCTTACCACGCATCAGTTCTACGACGGTACGCAGCATCCGTGGGAGTTTAAGCGGGTGTGGCATATGGAACCGTCGCTTACCGATCCGGACACGGTGTACGCGGGCGTGGAGGATGCCGCCATCTTTCGCTCGACCGACGGTGGTGAGAATTGGAAAGAACTTTCCGGGCTGCGCGGGCATGGCACCGGCCCGAAGTGGCAGCCGGGAGCGGGCGGGATGTGCCTGCACACGATTATTCTTGATCCCAGCAATCCGCAGCGGATGTGGATTGCGATCTCGGCGGCGGGCGCATTTCGAACTGATGATGGGGGCAAAAGCTGGAAGCCGATCAACCGCGGACTGCATTCCCAATACATTCCCGATCCTCACGCCGAGGTCGGCCACTGCGTTCACCACATCGCGATGAACCCGACACGGCCGGGGGTGCTGTTCATGCAGAAGCATTGGGACGTTATGCGGAGCGACGACTCCGGCGACAACTGGAAAGAGATCAGCGGGAACTTGCCAACCGATTTTGGCTTCGTTATCGACGTTCACGCGCACGAGCCGGAGACGGTTTATGTGGTCCCGATCAAGAGCGACGGTGAGCACTTCGTTCCCGACGGCAAGCTCCGGGTTTTTCGCAGCAAGACCGGCGGAAACGAGTGGGAGGCGCTGACGAAAGGTCTGCCGCAGAAAGATTGCTACGTGAACGTGTTGCGCGATGCAATGGCGGTTGACTCTTTGGATAAATGCGGAATTTATTTCGGCACCAGCGGCGGGCAGGTTTACGCATCGGCGGATGCTGGGGATAGCTGGGCGCCCATTGTGCGGGATTTGCCGGCGGTGCTGTCGGTTGAGGTGCAGACGCTGCCGTGATCCGGGTCATACTCCCGCAGCATCTTCGCACGCTGGCCCACGTCGGCAACGAACTGACGCTCGACATCGGAGGTCCAGTCACGCTTCGTTCGGTGCTTGACGCGGTTGAGGCCCGCTATCCTATGCTGCGCGGCACGATTCGCGATCAGGTTACGCGGCAGCGGCGGCCGTTTCTGAGATTCTTCGCCTGCGAGGAAGATCTGTCTCATGAGTCGCCGGATGCTCAGTTGCCCGAGGCGGTCGCGTCGGGGAAGGAACCGCTGCTGATCATAGGAGCGATCGCCGGAGGCTGATCGGAACTCTCCGTGTTAACATTTTGCTCGTGCCCATCACCGATACGAGTGCGGAGGCGCAAGCCGTCCAGCTTCAGATTCAGCGAGCAATGACCGAAGAACAGCGGCTCCTCTTGGCGCTGGAAATGAGCTTGTTCGCGCGTGCGCTTGCCAAAGCGCGTATCCAGCAAGAACATCCGGACTGGACGGAAAGTGAGGTTGCACGAGAACTGCTGAGGCTGGCATTCCTGCCGCATCCGTTGCCAGCGTGGCTGGACCGGCGTCTCGCAAGTCTCGCCTAATCCATTTGCCCGCACCCTACTCGTCCGTTATAGTTTTCTTAACCATGTTTGAGGATTTCACTGCTACCGACCGCTGGACGAAGAAGCCGGTTCACTGCGTTTATCAGGCGCTGATCGTCGCTATTGCCACCCGGCACGCTGATGCTGTCGACGTCAAGTTTCTGGTTGATGGACGAACCGTGTGGGTGGCGCTGCCCCATCCGGCTTGGGTGGAGTACAAGAACCGCACCGGCAGGTTCATCACGGATTCTCTTGCCGTCGAAATTGCCGGACATTATTTGAAAGCCGCGCTGCACGCCGGCGAAGGTCTGGGCCGGGATATGTACTCGCTTACGGTCGCGGAGACGCTGGCGCATCTGGAAAGCGTCGTTGCCGCCATGCAGTCTGCAGTCCCCGCTTAGCGCCGCCTCGCTGGTGGCAGCTTGGCGTTCGCCCCTTCGGCTCCGCTCAGGGCAGGCTATCGCTAGACAGCCGAGGCAGCCTTCTCTACATGAGCATGTCCGCGCGACGCTCTATAACGTTACCTCCATCTGCAGGCCTTCGATCATGTCGTTGAGCGTTTTCTGGGCGGCTTCGCGCTTCAGCTGTAAATCGGCTACCTCGTGGTGCAGCGACTGGACGTGGTCCTCTTGCTCGTTCAGTTCGCGGACATAGCGCGCCACGAGCGCCTTTTCTTCCGCGCTGCCTTTGAGGGCCTTCATGTTTTCGCGGACGCGCTGCTGATCTTCAGAGATCCCGGAAATCTTGGACTTGCGCGACGCCATCTCGGCATCGAGGGCGGCGATGCTGTTCTTCTGGGAGATCACCTTTCGCAGAGCCTGATCGATCTCCGCATTGATCATCTTCTGCGAGGCGAAGAACTTGATCTGGTCATCCGTGACGTTCAACAACTGGTAATTGTTGGTGATCGGCCGGTACTCCTTGACCAGCAATGTTTCGGTTTTCTTCGAGTCCACGCTGAGGCGGAAGCGGTGGAAGGAGGCGGAACTCTCCGCCGGCTTCTCGTCGTCGGTGAGCTTCCAGCCAGGGCGCGCCGGATGTTCGATCACTACCGTTCGCGACGCCGTATCACGATTGCGAATGGTGTAGGTGTGCTCCTCGCGTTCCTGGGTTGATTGCATCATCGAGCCATGGGCGATGATCACTTTGGTGACGCGCTGGTTTTCAGCCTTTTGCTTGGCATCGACCAGGACGCCGAGATCGGCGGCGTAGGAAAGCAAACGCTTCTCGCCGGGCTTGATGGGATCCATCAGCCCTTCTCCGGCGAAGGCATCGCCTTCGAGCACGTTGAAGCTGCCGCCGTCGAAAGTTAGCGCGCTGGTATTGTCGAGCCAGAGAGCGCGCAGGACGGAGCTTTGCGAAGGATTCCAGACTGAGACCTTTTCGGCATCGATGCGAGCCTGCAAGATTGGAACTAGCGCAGACTGATTCTTGCGGATGGTGACGTGGTCCTGGAGTTTGTATTCGAAGAGATCGCCGAGGTCGCGGGTTTGGGCGGTGGTGGTGGCGGCTTCGAGGGACTGGGCGGCCACCGTGGCGTCGAAGCGATCGCGCGAGGCCTTATAGATGCCACCGCCCATCCCGCCACCGCTGCCCGCAGCAACCCCACCGACGACGCCGGCTCTCTCTTTCCCATCAATCGTGAGTTCCGTATAGTTTCTGCCCATGAGGGCCGCGTTCGTATTGGGGCTAGCGACCGGTGGAGGAGCCGGCGTGGCCGTTCCTTCCATCGTGGCCTCATGCGTCTGCGGGGTGATCATGGCATTCTCCGGCAGCGCCACCACCGGGCGCCGGGCGTAGTAGGGCTGCGAAAGCTGCTGCACAAACGATTGCGGCGCTCCCGCCACCAGCGACAGTTCGACGTTCTTCCAGTCTTCGCCCACAGTGTTGTCCACGATGGCCCAACCTTGCAGTAAGGGCTTGCCCTCGTTCGGGATCACGATTCGGTAGGTGCTCTTCCACACGGGGACTTCGCTGATGTAGGTGACCAGCAGATTGCGCTCGCCCTCGCCGGCGGTGGAGATGGTCATGCGGCGCACGTCCTGATCACGGGTGGAGGCGACGAGGCTCAGGTATTTTCCGACTTCGTCGTTCACATCTTTCTCGGCAACTCGCACGCTGGTAGACGGAGTGAGGTCGAAGACGCGCACTTCACCGCTGTCACTGATGATGGAAATCTGGTCGACAGTGACTTTCTGGTCGCCTTTGATGGGAATCTCACGCTCGTCGATGCTGAGCAGGCGTCCGGAGGCGCTTTCCGAGCCGCTGCGCACTTCGAGGCGCGCGCCGCGCAAGGCATCCAGAAACTGGGCGGTGGTTGGGTTCTCGCCTACGGCCAGATGCAGGGAACCAAGGCGCCGCTCGAGAGGAGCGTTCGAGTTATAGCTGACGCCGGTGATGCGTCCCTTGCCGAGATCGAGGACAGTCAGGGATTTCAGCACGTCGTTCAATTGCGCCGTGGTGAAATCTACGTTAACGTCCTGGCTGTCGCGCACCTGGCCGGCGTGCTCGAAATAGCCGACACCGTTCTTGTAGAGAATGACGCGGGTTACCGGCAGGCGCGCGGCTGAATCAGCGGGGGAACTCGATTGGCCAGATGAAGATTGGCCAGATAGATGCCGGCCCCATGAAATTGAGGCGAGCAACAAACATAGTATTGAAACCTTCAGAAAACGCATGGCTCCTCCGTTGAGCTGGGGGGCCGCTCGTCCTGGATAGAACGCAGCGAGCGGTGATTCTTGCGCGCTGGTGCGGCCCCGCAGGGATTTAGACACCCGAGCGGAGGTCTCTGGAGGCGTGGATGCAAATTCCGTATTTTGAGATGGCTAGGCTGTCGCCAGACGAGCGGCCGGGCGCCAGTTAAGCTTTCTTGAGCATCCGGCTGATCCAGATCAAGAAGACGGCGCCGATGATCGCCACCACGATGGTGCCGATGAATCCTCCGGCGTAGATGCCGAGCGCGCCCAGGAGCCATCCGCCCACGACGGCGCCGATAATGCCGAGGACGATATCCATGACGACGCCGTAGCCGCCGCCTTTCATGATCTTGCCTGCAGCCCATCCTGCGATCAGTCCAACGATGGCCCACCAAATGAGGTTCGTCAGCATGTGGTCCTCCTGTAGATTTCGGAGATGCTCTGTTGCAGCGCCGGCCAGCGATGCAAGGGGAGAGTAGTGACCGCGGGCTGATCTGTCAAGCACGGGTCCTGAGAGCGGCATCGTCTGTGGTTAAATCAAGGCATGTTCGCGCGTAAGATTCGCGTCGAGTACGAGGATCAAGGCAAGAGGCTCCCGTGTCCGCTGAAGTGGCTGGACAGTTTCTCCATGCGAAATTTCACGAACGCAAGCGTGTTTGACGATACCTTGCCGGTCGCCGATGGGCGTATGGAGATTGGCGTGAACGTTCCTTTGGAGCAACTCCGCGATGCCATGGAGGACTGGTTCCGGCGCAAGAGCTATTTGCCGCGGGACTCGAAATTGTCACTGGAAGAGGTCTTATGACTGGCGGACACTTAGCGATAGGTTGAGTTTTTTTCTGGCGAAAGATCAGCCGGACTGGTAGTTTAACTGGAACCTTAAAACTGACAGTGGCGAATGCAAATCGGGAACGCGTGTATTTTACAGTTCCGATTTGGGAATTCTTGGCGGCTGGTTGCTCGAAAGCAACTTCCGAGGAGTTGGAGTCGTGCTATTTTTAAGTAGTTGGCCCCCGAGAGAGGTGGCAGACCGATTGCTCGAATAGATTTCCGGAGGTGCGGATAATTTATGAGCTACAAATCACAGCTCTTCCCCCTGTCCAGCACTTGCGAGACACCCTTGCGCCAGCGAATCAGCCAGGCGTGGGGAACTTCGCCTTCGAACTTGCGGGACATAAAGTTCCTGCGCTCCTGGCTCGTCTACGACTCCGATTTCGAGACCAGCCGCACCCACGGCCGCATTAACTGGAACATGGTGCTGGGATTAGTGCTGGCGACCGGGGTCAGCGCCGGCTTCTGGACTGGTGTTGGGCTGGTGATCGCGCGCGCCTGGAAGTAAACGGGCCGCCGCGGTCGCTTGACGTCGTTCCTTGTCGTCGTTATTTTTCGTAGTGCAGCAACGACATCACGTCGTAGCCTTTAAGCTTTTCCCGCCCTTTCAAGAAATCCAATTCCACGACAAAGCCGAGCCCTGCAATTTCCGCGCCGAGCATTGACGCCAGCTTGGCAGTGGCCTCGGCAGTGCCGCCGGTGGCGAGCAGATCGTCCACGATCAGCACGCGCTGGCCTTTCTGGATGGCGTCCTTGTGCATCTCGAGCGAATTGGTGCCGTATTCGAGGGCGTAATCGAACTTCACGGTTTCAGCGGGAAGTTTGCCCACCTTGCGCACAGGAACAAATCCCGCATTCAAGCGGTAGGCCAGTGCGGGCGCGAAGATGAAGCCGCGGGCTTCCATGCCGAGGACGAGATCGATCTTCTGGGCGACATAGTGCTCGGAAAGCCGGTCGACCAGCGTGGCGAAACCGACTTTGTCTTTCAGCAGGGTGGTGATGTCGTAGAAGAGAATCCCCTTTTTGGGGAAATCGGGGACTTCGCGAATCAGCCGCTTAAGTTGATCGGCATTCATGCCTGAGTTGGGAGACAATCTACCACGCTCCTTCGATACGAAATGAACTGACACCGGCGGCCGGCCTGGCTTCGGACTCATCGACGGCGTCCACGCGAGCGGCGCGCGGACCTTCGCGCAAACGCGAACACAATCCGGAGAGCTGATCGCGGGTTCCCTGGGCCATGATCTCGACGCTGCCGTCGGCGTTATTGCGAACCCAGCCTGCGATGCCGAGAATGTGGGCCTCGCGCTCGACAAACCAACGGAAACCCACGCCCTGCACGCGTCCGCGGACCACGAAGCGGCGGGCTTCGACGGATTTTTCGGCGGCAGTCATCGAAGCTTACTCCCCAGCGGCACAGTTACCAGCCTATCAAGGCCGGACAAAATTCATCAGGCCGGTCAAGTCATCCGCAGTCGCGTCGGGCCGAACTCCCATCTCGGCGGCAGGCTGGTGACGGCGATTGGCCCAAAATGTCGGATAGCCGAACCACTTTGCCCCCGCCGCGTCCCAACCCGCAAAGGCCACAAAAATGATCTCCTCGCGCTTCAGGTGCAAAGCATCGATGCCAATCTGATAGGCAAGAGCATCGGGTTTGTAGGTCTTGACCGAGTCGGTGCTCAGGACATGTTGGAATTGTCCTTCCAGGCCAGAACTCTTGATGCAAGCATCCAGCATGTTAGCCGTGAGGTTCGATAAGAGCCCCAGGCGAAGACCGGCGCGGGCGAGCGACTTGAGCGCCGGCCGAACGTCCGGCCATGGTTTCAGCGCGAGGTAAGCGTTCATCAGCCGCTCACGCCTTTCGGCTGTGAGGTCAAGTTTCAAAGTCCCGGCAGCAAAGACGAGAGACTCTTCTGTGACTTGCCAGAAGTTCTGATAGTGTCGAGACAGAGCACGCAGCCAGGTATATTCGAATTGCCGGTTTCGCCACAGGTCGCTGAGCTCCGCACCTTTGCCGGGAAACAGCTCCTCGGCAAGCGTGAAGACGGGGCTGGGATCGAAGATGGGAAAGGCGTCGAAAAGCACAGCCTCAGCTTTCTGCCCTTCTGCGGCCAAGACGGATTGTGAGGACGCGAAGGCGGAAGCGGCGGTAAATCCAGCCATCAGATTGAGGAAGTCTCTTCGATTCCTTGACATCTCGCTTCGACGCAAAGTGCACTCAACCCGGCGAACCGGTTAGGCCCGCGACAAATACACGCCCTCGGCGGTGTCGACCTTGATCTTCTCGCCTTCGTTGATGAACGGAGGCACTTGCACCACCAGCCCTGTTTCAGTCCTCGCGGCTTTGGTGACGCTTGATGCGGTCGCGCTCTTCAGGCCGGGCTCAGTCTCGACTACGGTGAGCTCCACAGTCTGGGGCAGTTCGATGCCGACGGCCTTGCCGTCGAAGAATTCCACTTTGATCTCGAGATTGGCAATCAGGTAATCCACGGCGCCGCCGAGAATCTCTTTGGTCAGGTGCGTCTGCTCGTAGTTCGAAGTGTCCATGAAGTAGTAGTTGTCGCCGTCGGCGTAGAGGAACTGCATGTCGACCTCGTCCACGTTGACCTTCTCGATAGGGTCGGGCGAGCGGAAACGGTGCTCGAACATAGCGCCGGTACGAAGGTTGCGCAGCTTGGCCTGGATGAAGGCACGCAAGTTGCCGGGCGTGCGGTGTTCCACGCTGAATACGGAGTGCAGATCATTGTTATGCTTGATGATCATGCCGGGACGCATTTGGGTGGCAGGGATCGACATCGCTTGAAACAATCTCCTTAAAATAAGTGCGGTTTGCAGACGGAAGGCGGGCAGGCCACATATTCCGCCGCACAAGGGCCGAAAAGTTATTTTACACTCAGGTGGCAGGAAAGGAAACCTTCCCAAAGCTGCATTCATCGTAAGGGGGCCACATTCGTTGCCCTTGGATAGTCTCCGCGCTAACGGTTGCGGAGGACTAGAATCTTTCCTGGCGGGATATTGGGATTGGACGGAAACTGCCGATCTTCCGCCACGCAGAAATGAGGTCAAATTATGAGTTTTGGACGTTATGAATCTTCTGATCGAAACAATGCTGGAACCGCTGTCACTTTCTTTCTCATCGGACTGGGAGCGGGAGCCCTGGCGGCCCTTGCGCTGGCCCCGAAAAGCGGCAAACAATTCCGTCGCGATCTGA